>Ga0184629_10000005_pt1 | contig 75474 bp, 66 predicted proteins | sample PLM4_32_b1_FD_133158 | JGI IMG/M metagenome (GOLD analysis project Ga0184629, IMG submission 133158) | Groundwater sediment microbial communities from an aquifer in East River, Colorado, USA - PLM4_32_b1 | ecosystem: Environmental > Terrestrial > Soil > Riparian zone | place: USA: East River...
ATTTCCTTCAATCATGGCAATGGCCTCTTCCGTGATGTCGGAATCAAATTGTTTGCGCAGTTCATTTTTAAGGTTCAGCTTTTCAGCCAGGAGATTAGCGTCCGCTTCGGTCTCAGCAACTAAAAGATCAACGGCAGCTCTCCCGTGTGCTACACGACCTGCAGCATTTATTCGGGGACCCAGGGTAAATACAATTCCTGAAACATCAAGTTCATTTCTTAGCAGCGCAATATCCTTAAGTGCCTTAAGCCCGGGCATAGGTGTTTCATTGAGCTTCTTCAATCCAAAATGGGTGAGAATTCTATTCTCACCTGTGATGGGAACAATATCGGACGCGATGCTTACGGCCACCAAATCCAGGAACTCATACAGCTCTGTTTCATTGCGAAATTTTCTGGCGTAACCCTGCATGAATTTAAACCCTAGCCCACAGCCGCTCAATTCTTTGTATGGATATTGGCAATCATTCTGTTTAGGATCAAGCACGGCCACAGCCGCTGGAACATATTCGTCAGGCAAGTGATGATCACAAATTATGAAGTCTATTCCTTTAAGTTTGGCGAGTTCAACTAATTCAGAAGCCTTTATGCCGCAATCCAATGCAATGACCAGGGCAAATCCATTGTGGTCAGCCCATTCAATGCCGGCAAGGGAAACACCATATCCTTCGGAATTTCGGTCAGGAATGTAGACTTCACAATGCGCATAAAACCTCCGTAGATAGCTGTATACAAGAGCCACGGAAGTTGTACCATCAACATCATAGTCACCGTAAATAAGAATCTTCTCGTTTGCATCCATAGCTTTTTTCAAACGAGCTACGGCATTGTCCATACCTTTCATCAGAAAAGGATCGTGAAGCTCTTCCAGCGATGGGCGGAAAAACTTCCTCGCACTTTCAAAATCGGTAATGCCACGCTGGAGAAGTATGGCCGACAAATAGGAATTTATATTGATGGCTTTTGATAGCTGCTCGATTTGCTCATGTGCAGGAATTTCCTTTAACAACCATCTCTTATCCATGAATTAATTTGCTTGAATTACTAAACTGCCTTTTGCTCCGGAGCCACCATTCGTACTGTCGGCTCCAGGCTCCCCATCTTTTCCATTTTTCTTTGATGGACCCAATCCTGCTCCACCATGATAGCCACCCTTTCCTGACAGGCCAGCACTGCCTCCAATGTTACTGACCGATATTTTGTTTGCAATGATTAGATCCCGAAGAACTTGCGGTTTTGGAACTGTAATAGTCAACACTCCACCATTTCCACCGTTCGCACCCTGACCAGCATTTCCGCCTTTCGCACCATTACCGCCAAAGCAATGCATCGTTCCTGAACTTCCACCTCCACCGTTCCCCCCGTTGCCACCCCTTCCACCGTTTCCCCCGGTAAGGTCTATCATTAATTGACCTTTAATCGTAACTTTTTCAAGATACATAAAAAGATTAATGCCCCGGGTTCCATCGAGACCCCTTGTCCCATCTCTTCCAGGAGTGCCATTAAGGCAAGGGCCTGTCAGTGTTACTCCTGGTAACCCATTTCTCCCTGGTTGGCCGTCAATACCCCTACCGTCAATAGTGCAATGGTTGCCAAAACGGGCTACTTTAACCCGAATGAAATTTTCAGATTTCAACTTATTAAGGACAATTTTTGATGAATCCATCATGATCAATGTGTCTGCAACCAAAATATCAGATTGATCCAAATTGTAGATCTCCTTAGGTTTTATAACCAATTTGCTAACTCTCACTTGCGCAGACAAAGAACCAGTCAAGAACAACATAAAAAAAAACACAGCTCGACACATGCCACAAAAATAACCCAGTATTATTCTTAAGAAAATTTAGTTTCCAGTGAATTTGCTGATCACCCTATAAACAAAGAAAGCAATGCTAAATGCACTGCCTTCTTCAACGAAAAATATTTTTTAGACTAATTAGCGCTTTCTGCTGGCTTTTCGCCCACTACGCCTTCCAATACATCTTTGATTTCAACTCGCTGGCCATCTTTATAAGGAACAATCCAGGCATCTTTTACACCCATTTCACGCATGTACTTTTTAAATGTATCAGCCTCCCAATAATCGCGGAATACTCCTATCGTAAGCTTTTGTGGTTCGCCATCCTTAGCTTCTCCTCCAAAATTTGGATTATTCTCGAAATACTTTGCCAAATTTTTATTTTTAAAAGCTCCGATCTGGACTTTGAAAACGACGCCCTTCGAAAAATCCATTGAGTTTACGGGGCTTTCTTTTAGTTGTGCAAGCTCTGCCCGGGTCGAGGTAAGCTGGCCTCTCATTTGAGAAAGCTCATCTTCTAACTGGGCAATTTTGGCGTCCTTGTCACTAATGGTAGACTGCATCTGCGAAACCTTTTGATTGAGGGTTGATACTGTATTGTCAGCCGCTTGTTTGTCTTCCGTAAGTTGTTTCAGGTTTTCAGGGGCCTTGGCAAATTGTTTGGCCTTCTTTTTCCACTCTTTTTTTTCTTTTTTGGAAAGTTGTGCGAAGCTCTGCGTTGAAGCAGCCACCAACGCGATGCAAAAGAATAGTAAGATTACTTTTTTCATTCTAGGATTTGGTTAAATCAAATTAAAGGTACAAATATTTTATTAAAATGCTCACTCTAATCCAGGCTGCCCACCATTTTCTCAGGCCTTACCCATTCATCAAATTGTGCAGACGTAAGGAGTCCTAACTCCACTGCTGCTTCGCGCAATGTCTTGTTTTCTTTATGAGCTTTCTTGGCAATTTTGGCGGCGTTCTCGTAGCCGATGTGCGTGTTCAGTGCAGTGACTAGCATTAATGAATTCTCAAGATGTTGTTTGATGATAGAATAATTGGGTTCAATTCCTTCTGCACATTTATCATTGAATGATATACAGGCATCGCCTAAGAGTCTTGCAGATTGAAGCACATTAGCCGCAATTACCGGCTTGAATACATTCAGTTCAAAATGGCCTGTGGCTCCTCCGATGGAAACAGTTACATCATTTCCAATGACCTGGGCACAGACCATAGTTAGCGCCTCCGGCTGAGTTGGATTTACTTTTCCAGGCATAATCGATGAGCCAGGTTCGTTGTCCGGAATAATAATTTCGCCAAGGCCACAACGCGGCCCGGAACTTAACATCCGGATGTCATTGGCAATCTTCATCAGCGAAACTGCTGATCTTTTCAATGCTCCCGAGAGTTCAACCATGGCATCATGAGCAGCCAATGCCTCAAATTTATTTGGAGCCGTTATAAAAGGATAGCCGGTCAACTCGGCAATTTTCTTAGCCACCAATACGTCATACCCCTTTGGAGTATTTAAACCTGTGCCAACGGCTGTTCCCCCGAGGGCAAGTTCACGAACTACTTCCATCGCGTTTTTTATGGCGCGAATGCTATTATCAATTTGCTGAACATATCCGGAAAATTCTTGTCCAAGGGTAAGGGGTGTGGCGTCCATAAAATGCGTGCGGCCTGTCTTAACAATGTTTTTATAAGCCAATGTTTTTTTTGAAAGCGTTTCGCGAAGCTTCTTCATGCCCGTCAAAGTGATTTCAGTAACCTGTTTATAAGCAGCAATGTGCATCGCTGTTGGAAATGTATCATTTGAGGATTGTGATTTGTTTACGTCATCGTTTGGATGAAGCACCTTATTTTCGTCGTCCAGCTTTCCACCGTTTAGCACGTGGGCACGGTAAGCAACAACCTCATTTACATTCATATTACTTTGCGTACCCGATCCGGTTTGCCAGATCACCAGCGGGAATTCACCGTCGAGTTTTCCAGACAGAATTTCGTCACAAACTTTTCCAATCAAATCTCTTTTCTCAGCTGATAGTACACCAAGCTCATGGTTCGCCCGCGCCGCGGCCTTTTTCAGATAGGCGAAGGCATAAATAATTTCTTTTGGCATGCTGGCCTCTGGTCCTATCTTAAAGTTGTTGCGGGATCGTTCCGTTTGAGCACCCCAGTATTTATCGGCAGGCACCTTTACTTCTCCCATGGTATCTTTCTCGATGCGGTAATTCATAGCGCTATTTGATTTGAGGCAAAAATAGGAAAAGGAGGGAAAATTCAATCTCAACGATTTCAAACACTTCGGCTAATTCCAATCCTTCAAGCTATGAAAGTGTTCGGATCCTTGTTAGGCACCCAACGGAACTTTGTGACGACTTTGTTGAATTTGTATCTTTATGTTTACTATGAATCAGCCGGCCCCATCCAGTAATACGAAAGAAAAACTTTACTTTATTGCTATTATCCCACCGGCTCCGATTTACGATGACGCTTTAGAGCAGAAGGAATATTTCAAAGTTCACTACAACAGTAAGGCGTCTCTAAATTCTCCGCCGCACATTACCTTGCATATGCCTTTTCGATGGAATGAAAAAGAAGAAGAAAAGCTCGCGGAGCAATTACAACGGTTCTCTCAAAAAAATCAACCTGTAGCAATAAAATTTAATAATTTCTCCTCGTTCCCTCCCCGGGTAATTTTTATTAATGTGGTGATGAGCCAGGAACTCGAAAACCTTCAAAAAAATCTTCAGCGATACTGCAAGCGGGTGTTAAATCTTTTCAACGCGAACTATAAAGAGCTGCCCTTCCATCCACACCTTACAGTAGCATTTCGTGACCTTAAGAAGCCCAACTACCAACGCGCCTGGGATGAATTTAAGCAGAAAAACTTTCAGGCAGAGTTCATTGCCGATAAGGTTGCTTTACTAAAACATACGGGGCGGGTTTGGAAAGTACACCAGGAGTTTCAGCTGCAGTAAATTTTCTCCAGTCTGCTGTTAAGAAATTATCTGAGTTCATTTTTGTTTCGATTTTCTTTGAAAGCTTATCCTGCTAGTTTTTTTCCGTTTTTGCAATTTCAATGTTGAAGTAAACTTTTCGTTACCTTAGCAAGGTGAGAAAAGCACGCTCTTTATTTTGCCTGGCAATCATTCTGCTTAACGTTGCGGGGTTTTATATCTTTTTCTTTTTGCAGCTATCGTTAAACAGACAGGCAATGCGCGATCAGCTTAAATTGCTTCCGTCTGAAAAATTGCAAAAAATCCATTTGACGTTGGAAGAATTTGAAAAAAGTAGAGTCGATAAACATGAGTTAAAAATTGAAGGAAGGATGTATGATATCGGGCGCGTGCAAATTCATGGTGATAGCATCATCGTTTACGCCCTTCATGATGAGAGCGAAGATAGCTTGTTGACATTTATTAGTTTTATCATAAATGAGCCCATCCATGAAAAGGAAATGAAGCTAATCGCCCAGTTCTTATCGTTGGTTTATCTCCCATCCGCTATGCCCCATTACATTAGCCTGGCATCACAGCATAAGCCAAATACAAAGTATAAAAACCCATACCAAGATTTGGTATATCAGGAATTTTTTACGCCTCCCCGAAGTTAATTCTCTCTCATTATTCCATGCTGGTTCAGTCGCTTCCAGCAAACATTTTCTTATCTATTAAAATACTTAAAGATGAAAAGCATTTTTACAGGATGCATTTTGATCTGTCTATGCTTTGTAGTTCAGGCCCAAGATGACAAGGACACACTATTATTAAATCCAAAAATCTTTGTTCTGGATGAAATGGTTGTTTCAGCCAGCCGCTGGGAGCAAAACCTTCGGGAAGTACCCAATAAGATTTCGAAGATTGGTTCTTCACTGGTACAATTTCAGAATCCACAAACAGCTGCCGATTTGTTAGCCCTTTCAAATAATGTGTTTGTACAAAAAAGTCAATTGGGTGGAGGTAGCCCGATGATACGGGGATTTGCTACAAATCGAGTTTTATTAGTTGTCGATGGGGTACGGATGAATAACGCAATTTTCAGGAGCGGAAACCTCCAAAATGTGATTTCACTTGATGTGAATTCCATCGAAAATGCTGAAGTGATCTTTGGACCCGGTTCAGTAATCTATGGAAGTGATGCCATTGGAGGCGTAATGGATTTCCACACATTAAGTCCAATGTTGGCCCCTGCGGATAAACATGCTTCATTTTCTGCCCGTGCTATGGCGCGATATTCTTCTGCTAACAACGAAAAAACATTCCATACAGATTTTAATGTTGGGTTGAAAAGGTGGGGATTTTGTACGAGTGTTACATACGCTGATTACAATGATCTGCACATGGGTTCCAACGGCCCTGAAGAATATACCCGGCCGGATTATGTTGTTCGCGAAAATGGTGTTGATGTCATGAAATTAAATTCAGATCCTGATGTTCAAGTGCCTTCCGGGTACAAGCAGTTTAATGGCATGCAGAAAGTTAGCTTTCAGCCAAGTGCATCGTGGGAGCTTACTTACGGATTTCAATACTCTAAAACATCCGACTATCCGCGATATGACAGACTTCTGTTGAGAAACGGACCTAACCTCACCAGTGCGGAGTGGTATTATGGTCCTCAAAAATGGTTGATGCATTCTCTTTCGATAGACAATTCAACACAAACTGCTATAAGCGATCATTCCAGATTGATCGTTGCCTATCAGGATTATGAAGAGAGCAGACACAACAGAAATTTCCAGAATGCTCGCAGAACAAATCGCTATGAAAGGGTAAAGGCTATGTCCGTAAATCTTGATCTTGACAATACGCTCAGTACTCGTCTTTCTTTATATTATGGCGTGGAGGCGGTGATGAATGAGGTTGGATCAACAGCCTTTAGGAATAATGTTGATAATGGTGAAATCACTGAAGTTTCAACCCGCTACCCGGATGGTTCGGTTTGGAGAACCTATGCCGCTTACGGCAGTTTGAAGTATAAAATCAATACGAAGTGGCTGCTGAATGCCAGTGGAAGATTGACGTATGTTTATACCCATGCCAAGTTTGATAATACTTTTTTCGATTTTCCGTTCACGGAAGCAACTGTCGAGAATACCGCATGGAATGGTAGTCTCGGGATGATCTTCAATCCAGCGGAGACATGGAAAGTTTATAGCAATTTATCTTCTGGTTTTCGGGCTCCCAATGTCGATGACATTGGCAAAGTGTTTGACTCACAACCCGGGAATGTTGTTGTCCCAAATCCGGACCTCGAGCCTGAAAAAGCGTACGGCGCAGAGATTGGTTCGGTAGGTAAACTTGGAAATAATTTCACGATTGACTTTTCTGTTTACTACACAAACATTGATAATGCTATTGCCCGTGGACCATCGACTTTTAACGGCGAAGATAGCATTGTCTATGATGGTGGGTTGAGTCGGGTGCTGTCACAGCAGAACATTAGCCAATTATATGTATATGGCTTCCAAGCAAGTTTTGACTGGTTTATCGTGGATGAACTTCAATTCACTTCGAACATTAATTGGCAAAAAGGAAAAGAGAAAGATCCCGAGACAGAACAAGATTTCTCGCCAACACATGTCGCCCCTATGTTCGGCGCAACGCATCTTATTTTTAAGAAGAATAAGATGAAGGTGGATTTGTACGCCAACTATAACGGGGAAATCAGTTATGCAAATTTAGCGCTGACGGAACGTGCAGATTCTCGCCTCTATGCCAAGGATGAAGATGGCAATCCTTATGCCCCTTCGTGGTGGACATTGAATTTAAAAGGATCCTATAGAGTAATGAAGAATATTACCGTTGATGTTGGAGTTGAAAATTTATTGGATAAACGATACAGACCCTATTCATCTGGAATAACAGCTCCGGGAATAAACTTTATAGGCTCGCTTAGATTAAATATTTAAATACATTAAGAATGACAAAAAAAGAGGCGCATGCTCAAACGGACTGATGAATCCCTCCGGTATGAATTGCAAGCAAGATTGATCCTTTCTTGAAGAAACCCTTGGTGGCTAAATCAAAAATCCCCGAAATCATTTTCCCGGTGTAAATGAATTCCAGCGGAACATGATGCTGATTCTTAAAATCGTCGATAAACTGAAGCAATGCCTCGGTTGATTTAGCATATCCACCAAAATGATACGCCGTGATAATCTCCCAGTTTGTATAGTTAACGCCTAACTTTCTGACCTCTTCATTCAGGAATGCCCCATCTTTTAGCGCTGAAAATCCCAGAATCTTTTTCTTACCCCTTAATCCCTGAATCACGCCGGCTAATGTTCCACCGGTTCCAACAGGGCAGCAAAGACAATCGAAATCAATGTCCAGCATATGCGCAAATTCCTGAACTCCTTTTACGGCTAATGCATTACTTCCTCCTTCCGGGATAAGGTAAAAGTCTCCAAACTGATCCCGAAGTTGGTCGATAAAATGCTGATCCGATTTCTTTCGATATGTCTCGCGCGAAATGTAGTGAAGGTTCATACCCTTATGCGTGGCAAAACGCAGGGTAGGATTAAGCGGTGATGTTTCTTCGCCGCGGATAATGCCAATACTTTGTATTTTTAGTTCATAGGCTGCAGCAGCAACGGCATAAATATGATTAGAGAATGCACCACCAAAAGTGAGAAGTGTATTCTTTCCATGCTGATGAGCATCTTCCAGGTTGTATTTTAGCTTCCACCATTTGTTGCCGGAAACCCAGGGATGATTTAAATCTTCTCTTTTTATGAAGAGACGTATTTCGGCGCTTTCAAGAATACGGTCGTGAATTTCCTGAATGGGTGTATGGAGGTAGGAGAGCAATTTGGTAACAGTCCTTTACGCTGAAATTATCAGAAAAATTTCTCCTTTTAAAATTGCACATTTTGAATCTGAACACTAATATTGTTAGTGCGATCAACTAAAACAATTAGTTAAACAGTATGGAAGAGGAGGATTATGTCAAAGGGCGCGGGGCACAGATCAATACAGAAAATAAATTTCAGAAAACGCACTATGTGACTGACCATGTCGAAGGGTTGGATGAGCCTTTGTTCTCCTCGCCAGCAACGCAGATCTTTTATGAAACCCCAAAGAAAGTAGTAAATAAAGTTACCAGTCCTGATCTGGGCATGATGTATTCAATCAATCCATACCAGGGCTGTGAGCATGGATGTATTTATTGTTACGCCAGAAATACGCATGAGTTCTGGGGTTTCAACGCAGGATTGGATTTTGAATCCAAGATCATCGCAAAGAAAAATGCCCCAACGCTGTTAGAGAAATTCATACTTCATCCTGACTGGAATCCGGTACCCATTAGTGTTAGTGGTAATACGGATTGCTACCAACCGCTGGAGCGAAAACTAGAAATAACCCGGGGCATCCTAAAAGTGTTTCTTCGCTATCGGCATCCTGTTGGAATGATCACTAAGAATAGTCTTATCCTTCGCGACCTTGATTTACTAACGGACCTGGCAAAAGATAATCTCGTTCACGTTTATGTCTCCATTACTACGCTGAATGAAGATTTGCGAAGAGTGATGGAGCCACGAACGGCCAGCGCGACCAAAAGACTACAAACCGTTGAAGCTTTGGCCAGGGCTGGAGTTCCAGTGGGGATAATGAATGCACCGATCATTCCGGGGTTAAATCATCATGAAATTCCTCAGGTATTAAAAGCCGCGGCCGAGCACGGAGCACAAACCGCAGGGATGACTATAGTAAGATTGAATGGTTCAATTGGGAAAATTTTTGAAGATTGGCTGCGCAAAAATTTTCCAGATCGTTTTGATAAAGTTTGGAACCAGATCAGTGCCATGCATGGAGGTAACGTCAATGATTCACAATTTGGAAGAAGGATGACAGGTGAAGGAAACTTTGCAGAGGCTATTCACCAACTCTATCGCAATTCAAAGAAAAAGTACTTCAAGGACAGGAGTATGCCTGTATACGACCTCACCAAATTCAGGAAAGGTGGAAACCTAAGTTTGTTTTAAGCTGCTATTGGTTTACTTATTGGAGAACTGTTTGTAAAACGCAACTATAGTTTGAATTCCCAGCGTAAAATTCTGAACACCGTAATGCTCGTTCGGTGAGTGAATAGCATCACTGTCAAAGCCGAAACCCATGAGCACCGTATCGAGACCAAGCTCCTTTTTAAATAAGGCAACGATTGGGATACTCCCTCCATCACGAGTTGGAATGGGCGTCTTTCCAAACACTTCCTGAAAAGCTTTACTTGCTGCTTTATAGGATGGTGAATCTGTTGACGTCACAGCAGGCTCACCACCATGATGTGCTGTTACTTTCACTTTCACATACTTTGGAGCAATGGATAGAAAATGTTTTGTGAACAATTCGGTTATTTCTGCACTTACTTGATTTGGGACCAGTCGCATAGAAATTTTTGCAGATGCCTTTGAAGGCAACACCGTCTTCGCACCTTCCCCGGTGTACCCTCCCCAAATTCCATTTACATCAAGGGTTGGTCTTATACCCGTTCGTTCCAGTGTAGTGTAACTTTTCTCACCCTTAATCTCAGCGATGCCGAGCTCAGCTTTATAAGCACTCAGATCAAAGGGAGCTTTGTTCAGTGCCTCTCGTTGAGAAGCATTAAGCTCGGCAACCTTATCATAAAATCCTGGAATAGTTACTTTACCTTTTTCGTCATGTAAAGAAGCAATCATGGTGCATAACGTATTAATGGGGTTAGCGACAGCTCCTCCATAGACACCAGAATGCAGATCGCGGTTTGGTCCGGTAACTTCTACTTCCATATAACTTAAGCCACGTAAACCTGTAGTAATGGAAGGATGCTCCAGGGAGATCAGGGCAGTATCTGAAATAAGAATAATATCTGCCTTCAGCTTTGCTTTATTTTCTTTTACAAAAAGTCCCAGGTTATCCGATCCTACTTCTTCTTCTCCCTCCACCATAAACTTTACGTTACAAGGAAGAAGGCCCAATTTCATCATCACTTCAAATGCTTTTACGTGCATATAGACTTGGCCCTTATCATCGCATGCTCCTCTTGCATAGATCTTACCTTCTTTAATTATGGGTTCAAAGGGTGGTGAATTCCACAGGTTTAGCGGATCAGGTGGCTGAACGTCGTAGTGGCCATACACTAATACGGTGGGCAATGATGGGTTTATGGTTTTTTCGGCATAAACAATAGGATGTCCTTTTGTCTCGCATATTTCGACTTTGTCTACCCCAGCCTCACCAAATTTTCCTTTCAGAAATTCTGCTGCTTTCCGAACGTCTTGTTTGTGACGGCTGTCAGCACTAACAGAGGGAATGCGTAGCCATTCAAAAAGCTCTGCTAAAAAACGGTCTTTGTTTGACGCAATATATTCTTTCACCATGGTATGTAGATTTTAAGGGAGCGCAAATTATAACTTGCTGCATAAGCCTCCAAGAACGGTTGAATAAATACTTATTGGAAATAATAAATGGAGGAAATCGGGGAAAATCCGAACCCTTCATTCTTCGTACAGTAATGTCAATTCAGAATAGCCATTGAAAAACATTAAGTACTTTTTTTATTCAGTGTCAACCCATATAAATTTCATTTTTATAAGCCTGTTCTCCAATTCGTTGCTGCTATCATTTCGATAAGTTTGTTCAGCCAGGACATAATTATTTCTTGTCCAGATAATTTTCCCGGCGCCCCAATCTTGTAATTCTTTTTCCCAGCGGAGCAAGGGCTTTCTATTCTCCATTCTCCAAAGCTGAAAACCGTTGGAGACAAAACCCGCCTCGAGATCTAACTGCGTCGTAAGAAAATATTTTTTATCCGGCGAGAGTACGGGCAGTCCCCACAGATGAGACTCTCCTCCATCCTCCTGGTCTATCAGAAGATAATCAAAACTTTCGTAATAGCTTCCCAACAAGAGCCACTGATTAATTTCATTCATTGTAAGGATGAACGTATATCCTCATAGTCATCACCATCGGTTTCCTTGTTCTCCCGACGGATTTTTGTCTTTCCATTTTTTAAGTTGAATTGTAGTCCTTCCGAAATGCGTTTTACGCGACTATCCTGTTTAAGTTGTTTTGACTCATTTTCAATTGGATGATTGGATATAAGATCAGGAAAAACTATGGTTGTATCACCCTGTTCATATACAAGATATTGCGCGATATCAAGATCAGGCCATTTACCCGCTGAAGCTGTAGAAGCACTATCAGTAACAAAGACCGTGGAAGTGGAATCACTTAAGCCTTCCTCTGACGACCGTTTCGTGGAACAGGAAAGCAACACAATGAGAAAGGGTAGGAGAAGTATTTTTTTCATCATCAGCTTATAGATAATGAAATTTAGCTGAAACAATAATGAGGCGGAAGTAACATTACTTATTTTTCCATTCCAGTGTATTTATTATTTGCATGATATCCTTCTTCATATATTCGATGGCCGGCGCGAGGGAATCATTGGCTACTTTTGTATTGAAGTATAGCGCTCCGCGCAGAAAGTTTTTTGTTGAGTCTGTGATAGTGAACTGAAACTGACTTGGGACCTCTCCTTCTAACTCTGCAATTACTGCTGTTTTTCCGCTCGGGGTTTTTGTGATAACCTCATTGATCGCATAAGCTTTGATCTGGTGCTTTGCTGTTAAGGTATAGGAATCGTCTAAATACTCTTTTAACAATTTTTTGCTTTGAATAGACTTATACGTGATATGCACGTTAGACTTGATGCCTGGATAATAAATTTCAACCCAAAAATTTTCGCGGATCCTTGAAGTGTCGGCCAGTAGTGTCGCGTGCCTGGAGTATTCAAAGGTGTAAGGCAGTGAGTCAGGCAAAGCTATGTAGGCGTGTTCAGGTAGGATAAGGCGATTATAACCAAGCGGCTTTGGCAAATATTCCTGATGACAAGAACTGAGGAACATACCAATGCCCGCAGAAATAAGGAGAAAGCAATCCTTAAGGATTACGTTCTTACGCCTGTTCATGAACTTTCACCCTCACTCGTTTTATCCTTTTACGGTCTACAGATTCAATGACAAATGTAAACTGCTCATAATTGATATGATCACCTGTTTTAGGCAATTCGTTGTTCAACTCAAGAATTAGACCACCCAATGATTCGCTCTCTCCACGCACGGTGCTAAGCGTTTTAGGGTCTATGTCAAGGGCTTTACAGAAATCATGAAGCGTTGTTTTCCCATCAAAAACAAAGGTCTTATCATCAATTCTCTTGAAGGCAATGTCAACTTCGTCAAACTCATCGTTGATTTCACCGATGATCTCCTCGATAAGGTCTTCCAGGGTAACCAGCCCCTTGGTAGCACCATACTCGTCCACCACAAGGGCCATATGCACACGCTTTTCTTGAAAATCTTTCAACAGTAGATCAATCTTTTTAGACTCCGGTACAAAGAAACCCGGCCTGAGAAGCTTTTGCCATTCAAAGCCCGACTCATGGTCCAAAAATGGAAGCAGATCTTTTATGTAGAGAACACCTTCGATGGTATCTATTGTTTTGCGATAAACAGGAATACGGGAAAATCCAGATTTATTTACAGCATCCATGAGCTCCTCAAAAGTTGATTCAAGATTGATAGCGGAAATTTCTGACCTTGTTCGCATCACCTGCTTAACGGTGAGGGTTCCAAAATTGACAATACCTCTGAGAATATCCTTTTCGCCTTCCGATGTGCCTTCAATCCCGGCAGCCAATTCCAGCGCTTGACTTAACTCCTCCGCATTGGATCGCTTCTCTACGAATTTCTTTTCCCAGATACTTCTCATTTTAATGAAAGGGATCGAAATTGGTTTAGTTACTACAAATAAAATCTTCAAGGGGCCCGCTATCGCGCGGGCAAAGCTGATGCTATTTTGCCTGGCATACATTTTTGGTATGAGCTCACCAAAAAAAATCAGGATAAGTGAACTTGAAATAAATACAATACCACCAAGTCTATCCATATCCCAGAACAGTAAAGTTGAGATCGTTATAATTCCAACTTTTACTATTGTACTCAGGACGATGAACGTAACCAGAAATAAATGTGGTCTGTCGAGTAGTGCAATAATGGCTTGCTCGTTTCGGTTTTTACTTTGTCGGCAGTTATCCAGATCCTCAGCTGGAATGGAAAAGAAAGCAGCCTCTGAAGCTGACAGCAAAGCCGAGATGAGCAATAAAATTGCAACAACCGCGAAAATCAGCGGGTTTGTTAATCCCTGGTCTGAAAAAATATTTAAAAATAGAGTATTACTGGGAGGCTCGTCCACAAAGTTCAGCGTTGGTGAAACATCAGAACGGTAAATCGTCTGTACTCGTATCAGCAGGCGCATTTGCACGGAAGTTATCCGACGAACTGCTTTCTGCCGGAGTATAGCCGGATCCGGCGGTTGCGCTGCTGCTTCCTTTAGTAGAAAGCATAGTCATGTTATCAGCAACTACTTCCGTAGTGTAACGTGTCACACCTTCTTTTTCCCAGGAACGCGTGCGCAACTTGCCTTCGATGTAGACCATGTCACCTTTGTGCAGGTATTTTTGTGAGATTTCGGCCAGGGACCGCCACAACACGATGTTATGCCATTCCGTAACTTCTTTCTTTTCTCCCGTGGTTCTGTCTTTATAGCTTTCTGATGTAGCTAACGTGAAATTAGCTACCGTAGCACCGTTTTCTAAATTTCTTACTTCAGGGTCTTTACCAAGGCGACCCACTAAAATAACTTTGTTTACTCCTGACATAATGATGGTTGTTTAGTTACAAATAACGACTCTCTTAAACGAGAATAACAAAAATACCAATCTTCACTCAACTATAAAAGTTGATAATCCGCCAAGAAGCGACTTATAAGGACTGGCTTTGGCAAGTCGGCAATTTTTATGGCGGTATAGAATTTATATCGATCCTTCAACAAATTCGCGGAATAACACTCCTTTACGAGAATAAATTTCGAAAGGATAATCTGGTGGCTAAGAATGTTTTTATAAATGTCGGAAACTTCAACAGAATCAACATAAATCTTTAGTTGTTTTGCTGAATTTAATTGATGAATAAGCTTCTCAATTTTTGCGGGTTTAGATTTTTCCAGGAGGACAAAATCAAATAGACCGTGCCAGATGTCCTTTTCTTCGCGTTTTTTCATCAACAATGATTTCCCTTTTTGTATAACGAAATAATAAAAATACCGCTTCCTGGCTGCTTTTGACTTCGCCTTGACAGGGAAGAGATGCTGCATGTTATTTTGTGCAGCGAAGCATTTGGTGCGAAAGACACATTGATGACACTCGGGATTTTTAGGCGTACAATATAATGCGCCAAATTCCATTATCGCTTGATTATGAAGATCAGGGTGCTTTTTGCTTAGGAGTTCACTAGCTAATGCTGCAAAGGCTTTTTTTCCCTCCGAACTATTAATCTCTTTTTCAATCCCAAAAACCCTCGACAAGACCCGAAAGACGTTTCCATCGAGCACGGCGACACGCTCTTTGAAGGAAATGGAAGCAATTGCCGCCGCTGTATAGTCACCAATACCCGGGAGTTTTTTCAGGGATTCGAAGGTATTTGGAAATGCGGCACCGTAATTATTAACTACTTCTCGGGCACATTTGTGGAGGTTCCGCGCACGGGTGTAATAACCAAGTCCTTGCCACAGGCGCAGTACCTCCTGCTCGGAGGAGGCGGCTAACGCCTTTACATCGGGAAATTTTTCTATAAACTTCAAATAGTAAGGTAAACCTTGGTTTACGCGAGTTTGTTGAAGGATAATTTCAGAAAGCCAGATATTATAGGGGTCCCTCGTCTCCCGCCAGGGAAGGTCGCGCTTGTTATGTTCATACCATTTAACGACTTTATCAGAGAAATATCGTATGTCCATCTTGCTGATTATCAGATTTTTTCAATATTCATTTTTAATTCAGAGGGTAGCATTTAAATTTGCCCGCCCGAAAAATTTTCGACCTAAAAATATAACACTGTGACGAAAGCAGACATCATTAACGAAATCGCTGAAAAGACCGGAGTTGACAAAGCTGATGTGACCGCATCAGTCGAAGCATTCTTCAGCGTTGTGAAAAGTTCCATGTCAAATGGCAATAACATCTACATCCGTGGTTTCGGCAGCTTTATTAACAAGAAGCGAAAGAAAAAGATCGCCCGCAATATTTCTCGCAACACGGCTTTGGTAATTGACGAACACTTTGTGCCCAGTTTTAAACCGGCTAAAATTTTCGTTAACAAGATCAAGAATAGCGATAAGGTAAAGCAACTGGAAGAAAAGTAACTTAAATGCCTGCGGGTAAAAGGTGACTAAGAGCATAGGCGCTACTTAAGTGCTTACTTTGTCGCACAGCTAATCATGCTCAAAACTAGAATTTTATTGGTGGTAGTCAGTGCCATCGTTATCTGGCTGATCTTTCTATTGCCCAAAGTAGTGGTGGATAATGACAATACGTTAGCGGAGAATTCTAACGATTCGATTGCCAGGCCGGCAGACGCTCATGTGGCTGCGCCAAAAGAGGTTCTATCAACCATTCGAAACGTGCGACTTCAATTTCAGGAAGGTACAGCGAAAGAAAAAAATGCTATCTTTGCCGACTCTTTAGTAAACCTGTATCAAATTGCGGGCAAATTTGATAGCTCGGCATGGTTCGCTGAAGAGGCTTCAAAGTTCTTTAACACGACTGAAAGTTGGATCAAAGCGGGTGACCAGTATTACCAGGCATATACGCTAGCCCTTGATCAGACGAAGCAAAATCACTTCGCTGAGAAGGCTCGCGAGTTTTACAAAAAGGTTTTGGACGCAAATCCAGGTAACCTGGAAGTCAAGACAAAGATGGCCATGACCTATCTAAGTTCTGGAAGTCCGATGCAAGGTATTAAGATGCTGAGAGAAGTATTGGTTGCGGATCCACGAAATGAATTGGCGCTCTTTAACATGGGCATGCTCTCCATTCAATCCGGCCAGTACGATAAAGCCGTTGAACGATTGGAGGAGTTGGTGAAAATTAACCCAAATCATACTCAAGGCCATTTATTGCTTGGCATTGCATGGATGAACAGTGGTGAGAAGACAAAGGCAAAAGAGCAGTTTGAAAGAGTGAAACAACTGGATAAGGATCCTGCTGTTCAAGCAACAGTGGACTCTTATCTGAAGGATTTAAAATAATTGTTTAACCCATCCCTCCCTGACCTTGCTTAGGATGTATACCTGGCGGAGCGAAAAGAAGGGGTAAAAAATCTAAAAAATCATTATGCCGAGCGGAAAGAAAAGGAAGAAGCACAAAATGGCAACGCACAAGCGGAAGAAACGTCTTAGAAAGAATAGGCACAAAAAGAAATAATCGGGGTCACCGATTAATTTACTGGCTATTTAGTCAGACTGTACACATCATTTATTTTAATCAATTAGTGTTTTGAGTAATGAACTAATTATTAGTGCCACTCAGGACGGATGTCGTATAGCCCTTCTCAAAGACAAAACGCTTGTTGAATTCCATAATGAAGAAGAAGGAAGTAAGTTTACAGTAGGCGATATTTATCTGGGCACCGTAAAAAAGGTTGTTCAGGGCCTCAATGCAGCTTTCATTGATGTCGGCTACGATAAAGACGCTTTTCTTCATTATCTAGATCTCGGACCACAATACAGTTCACTTCAGAAGTTTACGAAACTGGTTCGGGCAAAAAAGATCAACGGTGGGAAATTAGACAAATTCAATCCGGAGCCGGATATAGACAAACATGGGAAAATTACCCAACAATTGTCTAAAGGTCAGGTTATCCCGGTTCAAATTGTCAAAGAACCAATTTCAACGAAAGGGCCGCGATTATCCTGCGAGTTATCCCTGGCCGGGCGATACCTGGTGTTGGTACCATTTGCCAATGCCGTGAGTGTATCGAAGAAAATTACCAGTGGTGAAGAGCGCAAACGCCTCCTTCGCCTAATTCAATCCATCAAGCCGGAAAATTTTGGCGTGATCATACGCACCGTAGCAGAAGGAAAAGAGGTAGCAGAGCTCGACCGCGACCTTCGTACTATGGTTAAAACATGGGAGGAAGGGATGTCACGCCTAGTCCATGCGAATCCATCTGAAAAAATTATCGGAGAACTCGATAAAACATCCTCGTTGTTGCGGGATATGCTCAACGAATCATTCGACAATGTACACGTTGATGATAAAAAAATATTTGAGGATGTAAAGAACTACATCCATACCATTGCTCCCGATAAGGAAAAAATCGTAAAGCTTTATTCCGGCAAAGCGAAGATTTTTGAGCACTATGGAATTGAACGACAAATAAAATCGGCTTTTGGACAAACGGTAAGTTTAAAAGCGGGCGGATACCTGATCATCGAGCACACGGAAGCCCTGCATGTTATTGATGTAAATAGTGGGAACAAATCCAACCGCGAAGAAAACCAGGAGACCACTGCCCTTTCTGTAAATATGGAGGCGGCGAAAGAAATAGCACGACAGTTGAGGTTGCGCGATATGGGTGGGATTATCGTGGTGGACTTCATTGACATGAAGAATCCGGATAACAAGAAACTTATCTTTAAAATTATGAGGGATGAGATGGCAGACGACAAAGCCAAATCTACCGTATTGCCCCTTTCGAAGTTTGGATTGATGCAAATCACCCGCGAACGGGTACGTCCGCAGATGAATATTGCCACAAAAGAAGTTTGTCCTGGATGTAATGGGACCGGAAAAATTACGGCATCGATCCTTGTTTCTGATCTCATCGAAAAGAATATTGAACACTTGCTGGTAAAGCAAAATGAAAAGAACTTGGTCCTGGCTGTTCATCCTTACCTCCATGCCTACTTTACACACGGATTAATATCACAACGCATGCGCTGGTACTTCAATTATAAGCGTTGGGTAAGTTTAGTGAAGGACACATCGATGGCCGTAATGGAATACAAGTTTTTGAACAAAGAAGGTGAAGAAATACAATTGACCTGAACAACCAAGCCCACGATTTAAATCCTGGGCTTTTTTAATCTTGGACTTTTATACCCCAACAGTAATTACTTCTCCATAGCTTCCAAAACACGTTGGATAAAGTCATTCATGGCATTGTTTTCAATCCACCGGGCAACTACGACCAGATCATGGTCCGGATCGACATAGATCATATTCGTACCGTTACCAATGTGGACGAATGCCGTTGCCGGAGCGCTGGGAAGATACTTCTTATCGGTGTTGAGGAACCAGTTCATAAATCCATAAGTTGGTTGGACAGATGTTGGTGTAAGTGCCCACGATACAAACTGATCTGATAATAATTGTGTGTTTTTCCACTTGCCTCTGCGAAGTGTTAGGTATCCAAAACGTGCCATATCGCGGGCGTTGATAAACAGACCCCCGCCCCAATGACCTCCTCCGCTAACGGCTTGCACGAGCTGACCATCCAATATGACCCAGGAGTTTTCATAACCAAGCCATCGCCAGGAGGAAGAGGCTCCGATAGGGTCCATAATGTTTTCTTTTAACACTTGGGGCAATGGCTCACGCCAGATATTAAGTGCAGCAAGGGCCAGTACATTGACACGAACATCATTGTATTCATATACAGTTCCCGGCTTTTTTCGCTCACGCGTTGCCCATTCTGATGGTTTATCTCCAGGTCGATCGGCCCACTCAGGTTTACCCCATAGTGTACCTTCCCAGTCACTCGTTTGGCGTAAGAGATGATCCCAGGTAATGGTGCGATTGTGTTTAGTACTGAAAAGATCTATCAGCGCGGGCTCACCTATGTTATCTGCCTTATTTATTCCTGTTGAGGATCGAAACACACTAACAGGTGCCATGGCGCGATACACTGTATCATAAATGCTTTTAATGAGGCCTTTATCATAAGCAACGCCCACAACCGTAGACAGAAAACTTTTGGTAACACTGAAGGTCATGTCGACGCGGTATGGATCTCCCCATTCAGCAATAATGTATCCGTTTCGCAAAACAATACCGGTGGCATCCCCACGCTCAGCAAACGGTCCTATGGCGTCACCGAAAGGCTCTCTGCCGAATGTTTGATAATGTGACACTTCCAGGTTACGCGGTGATTTGGACTCTTTCTCTTTAGCGAATGCAATGGCAGCACCAAGCTTATCAGCATTCATCCCCACTTGTTCTGGTGCTTTGGTTTGCCATTGATTGAGTTCAGGATAGTAGATCGTTAGATTGCCCTTCTTTTGAGAAAACGCCGGGGAGACCGTAACAAAGAAAAGCAAAAGCAAAAAAGATTTTAATTGAATCATTTTCTTACTGTATTAGATACTCAAATTACTCAGATCAATAGTAAGTGAATAGTTTTTAGCCAAAATAAAACGCCTGAAAATCGAAAGAGTTTCAGGCGTTGATTGTAATTGATGGATGTCAGGTCTCTACACGGTCATGATTTCAACTTCCTTCTTTTTCATGAGCGTATCAATTTTTGCAATAAATTCATTAGTCATTCCTTGAACCGCTTCTTCGGCATTCTTTATATCATCTTCGGATGCGCCCTTGATCTTTTTCAGATGTTCATTCGTTTCTTTGCGGATGTTACGCACACTTATTCTACCATGCTCGCTCTCCTGGCCAACTTGCTTTACGAGTTGCTTACGCCTTTCCTCTGTTAGCATGGGCACGTTGATAATGACTTGCTGACCATCGTTTTGGGGGTTCAAGCCAAGGTTGGCGTTTAGAATCGCTTTTTCAATTTCAGGAATAGTACCTTTCTCCCATGGTTTAATGAAGATTGTGCGTGCGTCCGGTGTAGTAAGCGATGACACTTGGTTTAGAGGAGTCATGGTCCCATAATAGGAAACCATAACGCCATCTAGCATTGAAGGATTTGCTTTACCGGCCCTGATCTTTGTAAGCTCGTGCGCCAAATGGTTAAGACCCTTGTTCATGAGGTCCTTTGCTTCATCAAGGTATAACTGTATTTCATCCATGATAATAGATGTTAGACTTGAGATTTGGAGGTGTCATTATTGGTTTATGTTTTATCTTACTCCAACATTAACTGATCAGCGTTCCTGCCTCTTCACCCTTCACGACCTTTAGCAAATTGCCCTTCTTATTCATGTCGAATACAATTATTGGCAATTTGTTCTCCATACAAAGCGTAAAAGCAGTCATATCCATAATATTAAGATTTTTTTCATAGGCCTCCTGAAAAGACAATTTATTATAACGCACCGCATCTGGAAATTTCTCCGGGTCTTTTGTGTAGACTCCATCTACCCGGGTTCCTTTTAAGACAACATCGGCCTGCACTTCAATGGCTCGCAAACTTGCTGTTGAGTCTGTTGTAAAATAAGGATTTCCAATTCCTGCTCCGAAGATCACTATCCTCCCTTTTTCAAGGTGTCGGATGGCCCTGCGTCTGATGAAAGGCTCACAAACTTGCTCCATTTTTATACCGGCCATTAACCGGGTGTATAAACCATGTCGCTCCAGTGCGCTTTGCAAGGCCATGGCGTTGATCACGGTCGCCAACATGCCCATATAGTCTCCTTGAACGCGATCAATCCCCAACGCTTCTGCCTGGCCCCCCCTGAAAATATTTCCTCCTCCGATAACAATCGCTATTTCAACCTTCTGATCTCTTAATGTTTGGATTTCTGCACAATACTGCTCCAAAACATTCGGATCGATATTCGTACCTTTATTGGGTCCCTGTAGTGCCTCACCACTGAGTTTGAGGAGGATGCGTTTGTATTTCATTCCAGAGTTTGGGTTAATACTGTCGCAATATATTCAGAAGCCGGTAGGTTTGAAAAACAGGAACTGCAAAATCCGAAGTGGGATCGAAATTAGGGGATGAATGAATGGCCAGGGAATTCAAAACTCAATCAACACCTGATTTTTTTCGACACTATCACCCTTCCTGACTTTAACAGATTTAACGGTACTTTCTCCCGTAGCTTTAATGATGTTTTCCATTTTCATGGCTTCAAGAATTAACAATGGATCCCCGATTTTTACATGATCGCCCTCTTTTACACGTAGATCAATAATTAATCCGGGCATGGGTGCCTTAATGTTGTTCACTTTTCCTGCTACCCCGCTGTTCATCCCCATTTTTTCTAAGAGTAAGTCAAATTTATCTTTGAGTTCAACGGCATAAGTTCTCCCATTTATCTTGAAGTAAAATGATTTTGTACCTTCATCAGCGGCCACCACTTCAGCGCTGTAGCTTTTGTTATCAAGCAAAATGTGAAAATTGCTATCCGAAATCCTGACAAGGTTCCAGTTCAACGGAATACCGTTCACTGATAAGGAAGAGTCATCTGATATGATTTCAAAAGAATTTTTGTTCACAATGGCCTTAAACATGAATTATGGATTTGTTCATGCGTAAAGGTGCAAAATTTTCATTCTTGAAAATATAGAAGGAAGGTGAAAAGCGGATAAAACGATTGCGGGTGAAGTTCATTACTAGCGTCCAAATTTCACTCTTCCCAACGGTCGTTTCCGTCCTCCTTAAAAAGTATTTTGAAAAAGCTTGTCAATCTAAAAAATGCGCGCATACCTTTGTGTGTCCAAAAAGACAAGGGGTGCCATACAACAACGGGCTGAGATTATACCCAAAGAACCTGATGCCGGTAATGCGGCCGAAGGGAAGGCAAGGTTAAACGTAAGCAGGTGCATTCCCCGGTGCGCTGCAGGTTTAAACCACTTAAAACAATGTTCAAGTCAATTTTAGTTGCCGCAGCAGTGCTGTGGTCGATGAGCGCTTCTGCGCAACAGTATTTTATTTTTGGAAAAGTGCTGCAAGTAAATGGAAACCTGGCATTGCCTGGTGCAACCCTGGAAGTTAAAGAGCTACATCGATTTGCTGTCACGGATGAGTTTGGAAATTTTCGAATCGCGAAGTTACCGGCCGGTGAATATACTATAGCCGTTAGGTTCGTTGGCTTCATCGAAAAAGTTGAAACGTTAACTTTAGCAGACAATCTTGAAGTTAACTTCATCCTGGAAGAGTCATTGCAGATGACCGATGAAGTAGTTGTGTTTGCTACACGCGCAAACGAAAAGACGCCAACAACACATACAACAATAGGAAAACAAGTCCTCCAAAAACAAAACTATGGACAGGATCTGCCCTTTCTCTTAAACTGGACGCCATCCGTAGTTACTACCGCTGATGCGGGTACAGGTATTGGCTATACAGGTATTCGGATTCGGGGCAGTGATGCAACACGAATTAATGTTACTATAAATGGTATTCCTTACAATGACAGTGAATCACTTGGTACGTTCTGGGTAGACGTACCAGATATCGCATCGTCATCTCAGAGTATTCAGGTTCAGCGTGGCGTTGGAACGTCCACCAATGGAGCGGGAGCGTTTGGCGCCAGCATAAACCTTCAAACCAATACACGAAATGACAAGCCATATGGGGAGTTTGTTACCTCAGCCGGTTCCTTTGGAACCTTCCGTAATACGCTTTCCTTTGGTACCGGCATGCTAAACAATCACTGGGTGATTGATGGAAGGGTCTCCAAAATTGATTCGGAGGGATTCATTGACCGAAGCTCCAGCGATCTACAGTCACACTATTTCTCTGCTGGATTTTATTCCCATGGGACGATGCTTAAAGCAATTGTTTTCGGAGGGAAGGAAAGAACATATCAAAGCTGGTACGGCGTGCCTGAATCGCGATTAAGGAATGATCCAGAGGCCATGTTAGTAACTGCGGGCAATGAAGGATGGAACGATGCACAAACGCAAAACCTATTAAACTCAAACAGTCGCACATTCAACACTTATACGTACAAGGACCAGGTTGATGATTATAAGCAGAACCACTATCAGTTACATTTTGGACAACGCATAGGCGAGGGGCTTACGGCGAATGTTTCATTGCATTACACCGCAGGCCAGGGGTACTATGAAGAATATCGTTATGATGACGACTTTTCAAATTACGGATTGCAACCTGTTGTCATCGGAGATTCTGTGATAACGTCGACTGATCTTATTCGAAAGCGTTGGCTGGATAATGATTTCTATGGGGTTACATATTCTTTAAACTACGACAAGGATGACTGGAATGTTGTGTTGGGTGGGGCGTGGAACCGGTATGACGGTGATCATTACGGAGATATCACGTGGGCAGAGGTTTCTCCTGTACCGATAGGGTACAAATACTATTTCAACAATGGTGACAAAAGAGATTTTAATATCTACCTCAAAACAAACTATCAGTTCAATGAAAGGTTTGCAGCCTATGTTGACCTTCAATTTAGAAAGATCGGGTATGTAGCTGGCGGAATAGAAAGCAAGCAGAACACACTGAATATTGATGCTGAATTCGATTTTTTTAATCCAAAAGCAGGATTGACATATGCAATAACCAGCAATCAGCAGTTGTATCTTTCGTACAGTGTCGCCAACCGCGAACCAGTTCGGGATGATTTTGTTGATGCTCCCACGGGCAAAGTTCCCAGGTATGAATCCCTCTACAATCTGGAAGCCGGCTATCGGAGAACGGGAAGGAACTACGCTCTGAATATTAATTACTATTGGATGGATTACAGGAACCAGCTTGTGCTAACCGGTCAGGTTAATGACGTGGGAGCTTCGATCCGGACAAACGTTGATAGAAGTTATCGCACGGGAGTTGAGATTGATGGATTGATAAAATTCTCGGAAAAATTCTTGTGGAATGCCAATCTCACCATAAGCAAAAATAAGATTAAGAACTTTGATGAAGTATTATATGATTACGGAGCAAACTTTGATGAATACAATGAGGTAAAGAGAACCTATCAAAACACCACCATTTCTTTCTCACCGGATGTCATTGCAGGCTCCAGCTTTACGTATAGTCCTGTCAGCAATGTAGAAGTCACCTGGCTTATGAAGTACGTAGGACCTCAGTTTCTGGATAACACAGCCAATAAGAACCGTAGTATCGAGGAGTACCTGATTAATGATATAAGGTTTGGCTATACACTGAGACCAACATTTATGAAAGAAATAGCGATTAGTTTTTTGTTGAATAATATTTTGAATCAGAAGTATGAGTCAAACGGTTATACCTGGGGCTACCTGGGAGGAGGAGTTGAATACAGAGAGAATTATTACTTTCCACAAGCTGGCCCGAACTTTCTGGCCATGTTAACACTGAAAATTTAGTGGGAATTTATATCACTGGAAACTTGAATTCACCCATAAATTACCTGTTTTAATGTCTTTTTGGCAGACTTTTGTTTTTGGTTCAAACCTTGCATCTTTGGTCATAGTTTAAATAAAACCTTAAATAATATGGCTATAGGAGGAATGGTAATCACGGTTTTTTTCATGCTTGTAGGTTGGATTGTAAGTTCGAGGCTTAAAAGCAAGTTTCAAAAATACGCTCAAATACATCTTACAAGGGACTTAACAGGGGCTGATGTAGCTCGTCTTATGTTAGCCGACAATGGCATCAGTGATGTCCAGGTAATTTCTGTTGAAGGAAAGTTATCAGATCATTACAATCCAGCGAATAAAACGGTAAATCTTAGCCCCGACGTTTACAACGGCCGAAATGCAGCCGCTACGGCGGTAGCCGCCCATGAGTGCGGCCATGCGGTACAGCACGCAAAAGCCTACAGCATGCTTGAACTTCGCTCTGCGTTGGTTCCAATACAAAACGTGAGTGCTAAAGTTATTAATATAGTTTTTATGGCAATGATGTTTGGAGCTTTTGCCGTGAAGGGATTGTTCACCGTGGACACAGCATTATTAGTTATTATTGCTTGTTATGCAGTGTTCGCCCTTTTTGCCTTAATAACATTGCCCGTTGAACTTGATGCCAGCAAACGTGCATTGGTGTGGATTGAGGCACGGGGAATTGTAACGAGACAGGAGCATGATATGGCCAAAGATGCTCTCAAATGGGCAGCGATGACTTATGTAGTGGCTGCGATCGGTGCAATAACGATGTTACTGTATTATGTAATGCTATTCATGGGAAGAAGAGATTGATACAGCGTAAATTTTGGAAAATTTACAGGCCTGGTGGTGTATACCTCAGGCCTGATTTTTTTTGTGATCCGTAATACGATAAATTACAATATGAATTTTCAGCTTACCGAAGAACATTTATCCGTACAGAAAGCCGCCAGGGATTTTGCCCGGATGGAATTGCTTCCGGGTGTAATTGAACGCGACACCCAACAGAAATTTCCAACAGAGCAAATCAAAAAAATGGGAGAGCTTGGCTTTATGGGTATGATGGTTGATCCTAAATATGGCGGGGGAGGAATGGATACGCTATCCTATGTACTGGCCATGGAAGAAATTTCAAAGGTTGATGCTTCCGCTTCCGTATGTATGTCAGTTAATAATTCCCTCGTATGCTGGGGCCTTGAAAAATATGGAAATGAGGAGCAAAAAGAAAAATATTTAAAGCCGCTGGCCGCAAGAGGTATCGGGGCTTTCTGCCTTTCTGAGCCTGAAGCGGGATCAGACGCTACAAGCCAACATACTAGAGCGGAGGACAAAGGCGATTATTATCTGTTGAATGGGACAAAAAATTGGATTACCAACGGAAACAGTGCCAACGTCTACATTGTGATTGCCCAGACTGACCCAGTAAAAAGGCACAAAGGGATAAATGCGCTGATTGTTGAGAAAGGTATGCCTGGGTTTGTGATCGGTAAGAAGGAGGATAAGATGGGCATTCGTGGATCGGACACGCATTCGCTGATGTTTACAGACGTAAAGGTTCCTAAACCAAATCGTATAGGCGATGACGGCTTTGGTTTCAGCTTCGCGATGACCACGCTAAACGGCGGACGCATCGGGATTGCAGCGCAGGCCCTGGGCATTTCTTCCGGGGCATATGAACTTGCATTGAAATATTCGAAAGAAAGAAAGGCATTTGGGAAGGCACTTTCCGGGCATCAGGCAATCCAATTTAAACTGGCAGAGATGGCAACAAAAATTGATGCTGCCCGCCTGCTGGTACATCAAGCCGCTATGCTTAAAGATCAGAAAAAGGATTTTGTAAAAGCAGCCGCGATGGCTAAACTTTATGCATCACAAATTGCTCAGGAAGTAACAACGGAAGCGGTACAGATTCATGGTGGATATGGTTATGTGAAGGAGTACCATGTAGAACGAATGATGCGCGATGCCAAGATAACACAGATCTATGAAGGGACTACGGAGATTCAAAAATTGGTCATTTCAAGAGAGTTGCTAAAATGATCCTAAAATAGAATGCTCCGAAATTCCACCACGATAATATAGGAGTGATCTTGTATCTGATCAGTTGGTTGAATTACAAGCTAGCCATAAGAGAACTCCCCGAACTCACTTCGTATCGTTAACTGTTTATGGTTTGAGGCTTCAACCCGTCCGATAATTTTAGCCTCAACATTGAAATGGTTAGCGATATCGATGACTTGATGAGCCAATTTCTCTGGCAGATAAATTTCCATACGGTGACCCATGTTGAAAACTTTGTGCATCTCCTTCCAGGGTGTGCCACTTTCTTCCTGGATGATTCTGAAGAGCGGGGGCACATCAAAGAGATTATCCTTAATGACATGGAGATTATTATCCATAAAATGCAACACTTTAGTTTGTGCTCCACCGCTACAATGCACTATGCCATGAATCTCTTTGCGCAAATTCTCTAGGACTTTGATAATGACCGGCGCATAGGTTCGTGTTGGAGAAAGAACAAGTTTTCCCGCGTTCACTGGTGATCCGGGCACTTCATCTGTAACCTTGTAACGGCCCGTATATACTAAGTCATTAGGAATTTGCTGGTCATATGATTCCGGATATTTTGAAGCGTAGTCTTTATGAAAAACATCATGGCGAGCTGAAGTAAGACCATTACTTCCCATGCCTCCATTGTAGGCATCTTCATACGTTGCTTGTCCATAAGATGAAAGGCCTACAATAACATTTCCCGCCCCAATTCGACTGTTATCAATAACATCCATTCGTTTCATCCGGGTCACAACAGTACTGTCAACAACAATTGTCCGTACCAGATCTCCTAAATCTGCCGTTTCACCACCCGTACTTACGATATGCAGACCATGGCGTCTTAACATTTCCAATACTTCTTCTGTTCCGTTAATTATTGCTGATATCACTTCTCCAGGAATAAAGTTTTTATTCCGGCCAATAGTAGAAGAAAGCAAAATGTTTCCTGTCGCCCCAACGCATAACAAGTCATCAATGTTCATGATGATAGCATCTTGCGCAATACCTCTCCATACAGATTCGTCACCCGTCTCCTTCCAATAGACGTAAGCGAGGGACGATTTCGTGCCGGCTCCATCGGCGTGCATCACGGTGCAGAAATCAGGATCGTTTCCTAAGTGATCAGGAACAATTTTGCAAAAGGCCTTTGGAAATAACCCTTTGTCAAGCTTGCTTATAGCCTGATGAACATCTTCTTTGGAGGCAGAAACTCCACGTTGATTATATCTATTGGACACTGTTATATGAAACTGATTTGTAGTGGCAAATGTGCAAAATAATTTTAAAAGGGTTTACGATTGAGGTTTTTAGAATTACCAGACTAAAACCTAAAGCCTCATTTTTCTATATAACTCCCAAACAACGATTCCCAGACAAACTGAAATATTCAGCGAATGTTTTGTCCCAACCTGCGGAATTTCCAGGGCAATGTCTCCTTCACGCACCACTTCTTCACTAACCCCGTTTACTTCATTGCCAAAGACAAGGCAATATTGGTTTGCGATGGTAGGATGAAAGGTGTGCAAGGGAATGCTTGCCCTGGTTTGCTCGACAATGACAATTTTATATTCTTGTGCCTTCAACAGTTTAATAGCGTCCACCGGCTTTTCAATGTACTCCCAACAAACCGATTCTGTTGCACCCAAGGCGGTCTTTTGAATTTCCCGATGCGGTGGAGTTCCTGTAATTCCACTCAGAAAAATCTTCTCAATCCGGAAAGCATCAGCAGTTCGAAAGGCAGAACCGACGTTGTGTAAACTCCGAATATTATCTAAGACAATACAAATTGGAATTTTTTGAGCTTCTTTGAATTCATCAACGGAAATGCGGCCGAGTTCGTCAAGTTTTAATTTTTTCATGAGAAGCAAAATTAAATAAATATAAGCTGGAAGATTCAGTGCCTTTGCTAAACTAAATTTTGCCCGTCACGAAAAACATAAGACCATCGGCTTTCGCCTCGAAAACTTGCAAAACTGCCGGTCAACCCTTCATTCCAAACGGTTCATACGGAGAAAAAGAGCATTGTGATAAGTTAAGAGGAGTATGGCAAATGATTTGAATTTCACACCGCTAAACCCGTATTTGAGGATATGAAAAGTATTAGCATAATACTTCTTTTCTCCATTTCAATTTACGAAGCTTCGGCACAGGATCAATGGAAGAACATCTACCGGGAAAGCGCGTGGACAGAACGAGATAAATGGCAACGCGCTAATGAACTTATTGTTCTATTAAATATTACGGAAGGCAGTCAGGTAGCGGATATCGGATGCCACGAAGGGTATATGACAATAAAACTTACCAAAGCAGTAACGGAAAAGGGGAAAGTATATGCTGTCGATGTGAACCAATCGAAGTTAGACTTGTTAAAAAATCATTTGGAAGACCGGAAAATTAATAATGTAAATCTGGTTAAGGGCGATTATGATAATCCAAAGCTCCCGATAAACGCATTAGATGCTGTAATTATACTCGACACATACCATGAAATGGATGATCACGATAAAATTCTCCAGCACATCAAAGCGTCTTTAAAAAACGGTGGAAGGTTAGTGCTTTGTGAACCTATTGCTGAAACCCGCCGAAAACTTTCGCGTGCCGAGCAAGAGCAAAAACATGAACTGGGAATCAACTTTGCATTGGAGGATTTGAAAAAAGCAGGCTTTAAGATTATGTTTCAAAAAGATCCGTTTGTCGATCGCTCCAAAGTGAAGGGCGATATGATGTGGGTTATTGTAGCACAGAAAATTTAATTTGACTTGCACGGGTCTTCAAATTGGTTTCTCACGGAATACAGGGAAATGAAAACAAATCTATTCCGTGATTTCCGTGCATTCCGTGAGAAAAAATATTTGCGTAAAGCGTGTGTTTTCAATTCCTGAAGTTATTCTTGCATTAGGTCTCTAAATTTCAATCGTTAAATTCTAAATTGCCAATTATGGCAACCATGACAAGCCCCACAGAAACCCCGTTAATGAAACAGTATAACGCCATTAAGACGAAGTACCCGGGAGCTCTTTTATTATTTCGAGTAGGTGATTTTTATGAAACCTTCGGGCAGGATGCTGTGACGGCCAGCAAAGTGCTTGACATTGTGTTGACCAAGCGAGGCAGTGGCTCGGCCTCGGAAATTGAACTTGCAGGATTTCCGCATCATGCACTCGATACATATCTTCCAAAACTTGTTCGCGCCGGGCACCGTGTTGCGATTTGTGACCAGCTGGAGGATCCTCGCTTTGTGAAGGGGATTGTTAAGCGTGGTGTTACGGAGCTTGTCACCCCCGGTCTTTCCTTTAACGACAGCGTTCTTGAACGTAAACAAAATAATTTTCTGGCTTCAATTTTCGGAAGTAAAAATACGTTCGGTGTTTCTTTTCTCGATTTATCAACGGGAGAGTTTTATGCAGCACAAGGAAATGAAAATTATGTTCTAAAAATTATTCAGGGATTTGCTCCTTCCGAAATCATTTTTAGTAAACAATCACGTGCTTATTTTGAAACCCTTTTTGGAGATGAGTACAGCACGTATGCATTAGATGAGTGGGTCTATGGTTTTGATTATGCTTACGAAAAACTTATCACTCAGTTTAAAACTGTATCCGTGAAAGGTTTTGGTATTGATGGAATGGGGGAAGCTGTTATTGCTGCAGGTGCTATTCTTCATTACCTGGAAGATACGGAGCATAAAGACACCTCACACATCACGACTATTTCGCGCATCGATGAAGATAAATATGTGTGGCTCGATAAGTTTACCATTCGGAACCTTGAGATTGTACAGGCTCAGCAAGATGGCGGTGTTCCATTGATCGATATCCTTGATCATACGGTGACACCGATGGGCTCCCGCCAGTTACGCAAGTGGATGATCCTTCCGTTGAAGGAAAAAGCAGCCATCGATGAACGATTGTTAATAGTCGATACTTTTTTCAAGGATATAGCACTGGTTGAAAAAATTACCGATCCGCTGAAACAGATTTCGGATTTGGAGCGATTAATTTCAAAGGTGGCTGTAAACCGAATTAATCCGCGCGAGATGTTGCAGTTGAAACGATCGCTTCGCTGTATCCTGCCCATCAAACAAGCCATGAGTTTGCATGCTTCTGTGGAACTTAAAAAGTTGGGAGATCAATTACACCTGTGTGAATTCTTAATGGAGAAAATTGAGAAGGAACTTCGCGAAGATGTTTCCATTGCGAGCAACCAGGGCGGGCTAATCAAAGAAGGTATCGATCATGAATTAGATGAACTTCAAAAAATTGCTTTCTCGGGGAAAGATTATCTACTGCAAATTCAAAAACGAGAAGTTGAACGAACAGGAATTAATTCTTTAAAGATTTCTTACAACAAAGTCTTTGGCTACTTTCTTGAAGTAAGCAATGCTAATAAAGACAAAGTTCCTGCGGATTGGATGCGCAAGCAAACGCTGGTTAATGCCGAACGTTACATTACAGAAGAATTGAAAATATATGAAGAAAAAATTCTTCATGCTGAAGACAAGCTTGTTGTTATTGAACAGCGCATTTTTAATGCACTGATTCGTCATGCCACAGATTTTATTCCACAAATCCAACAAAATGCACGCGTACTTGCTCAGGTAGATTGTTTACTTTCCTTTGCGTTGATCGCCAGGACAAACCGTTATGTCAAACCTGAAATTAATGATTCACTGACTCTTGATATTAAAGGCGGTCGCCATCCGGTCATCGAAAGAAAGTTACCGGTAGGAGAATCATATGTTCCGAACGATATTTTCCTGGATAGTGATAAACAGCAACTGTTAATTATAACGGGACCAAACATGGCGGGGAAGTCGGCCTTGCTTCGTCAAACGGCGCTCATCGTGTTGATGGCCCAGATGGGAAGTTTTGTTCCAGCGGATGTTGCCTCCCTGGGTATTGTTGATAAAGTCTTCACACGCGTCGGAGCATCTGATAATCTTTCCCGTGGCGAATCCACCTTTATGGTGGAGATGACGGAAACCGCGAGCATTCTTAATAACTTAAGCGATCGGAGTCTAATTCTGATGGATGAAATCGGACGCGGTACAAGTACCTATGATGGGGTTTCCATTGCCTGGGCGATTGTGGAGTACCTACACAATCATAAAGATTTTAAGCCGAAGACTCTTTTCGCCACGCACTATCACGAGTTAAACCAATTGGAAGAGGATTTGATACGGGTAAGGAATTTTAATGTATCGGTAAAGGAGGTTGGAGACAGGATTATCTTTATGCGCAAGCTTAAGGAAGGAGGAAGCGAACACAGTTTTGGGATTCATGTAGCACAATTAGCAGGTATGCCTAATAAAGTGGTCTTAAGAGCAAATGAAATTCTCCATTTTCTGGAAAAAGACAAACACAAAAACGAAGGGACAAAAAAAATTCAGGACGTCCCCAAACCTATTCCTCAGTTAAGTTTGTTCGCAAGTGACCCGCGCTTTAGTGAAATTCAGGAAATGTTGGGCAACGTTGACATCAACGCAATCAGTCCTGTAGAAGCGCTGTTGAAACTGAATGAAGTTCTTTCTATTCTGAAAAGGAAGTAAATCATTTTTTCCGCGGCGCTTTTCTAAAACCATTTCTTTTTTTAAAATCTCCATTTCTTTTGTGGCGGGGCTCATAGGCAGGTCCTTCTCCTATTGACACTGGCAAGGGGAGTTTGGAAATAGTATCACCAATCAGGTTTTCGATGCTGTAAAATTTACGCTGATCCCTTTCGTTGATGAATGTAATGGCGGTCCCGGTTGACTCTGCGCGGGCAGTGCGCCCCACACGATGAACGTAGTCTTCCGGATCCGGTGGTACATCAAAGTTGATCACCAGGCTAATGCCTTCAACATCGATCCCGCGCGACAGCACATCGGTACCGATCAGCATGTTGATTTGTTTATTTTTGAACGCCCTTAAAATTAATTCTCTTTCAGGCTGTTCGAGATCAGAATGAAACGCTTTTGCCGGCAAACCAGCTCGCTGAAAAGCCACATCAAGCTTCTTTACAGTTTCTTTGGTGGAGGCAAAAACAAGGACGCTGTTCCAGGTATTCGATTTTAATACATGCTTGATTAGCGCCGCCTTTTGGGTGTCATACACGACATAAGCTTGCTGCAGAATACCGGACGCAGGTTTCGCGATGGAGATGTTAATTTCTTTCGGCTTGTTTAAAATTTTGGTAGCAAGGGTTCTTATCTTCGGAGGCATTGTAGCAGAGAACAGCACCGTTTGTCTTTCCTTGGGTAAGTAGTTTATGATTTTAACAATATCATCATAAAAACCCATGTCCAGCATGCGGTCGGCTTCGTCGAGCACAAGATGCTCCAGATGATCTAACACTATCTTTCCGGTGGCCAGCAGCGCAATAAGTCTGCCTGGTGTGGCGATGATAATATCAGCCCCTTCTTCCAGTGCCCTTCGTTGTTGATCCCAGGCTACACCATCACCACCTCCGTATACAGATATTGAGCTTACGCCAATAAAGTATCCGATACCTTCAATTTGCTGATCAATTTGTTGAGCAAGTTCTCGTGTCGGAGCGATAATTAACGTATTGAGATGACGCTTCTCAGCACGAGTGATTTTATCTAAAATGGGCAATAAATAAGCAGCAGTTTTGCCAGTTCCGGTTTGGGCACAAGCAATCAAATCTTTGTTTTCAAGAATGATGGGGATGGCCTGTTCCTGTATAGGTGTTGGAGTGTTAAAACCCATGGACAGCAAACCATCCAAAAGTTTTTCGTTAAAATTAAAATCGTGGAAAGTCAATTTTCAGAAGTATTTTATAATAGAAATCTATTTCGGTAAGCGCATTCTAAAAACTAATGTTTTACAACGTGCTCAAATCTTTAATTACGAGTATGAATCATTGTCAATCATAAGGTCATGAAGCCATATTAATTTTCTCCGCCTCATATTCCTTTCTCAACTCCGCCGCTTGCTGTTTGTTCTTTGAATTTTTGATGTGCTTTGGCACTTCTTTTAAATCCCAGATTAATCCCACTGCCGCAAGACCTCTCAAAATATAATATGTAATGTCTACCTCCCACCAGAAAAATCCCTGACGTGCAGCCACTTCATAGTAGTGGTGGTTGTTGTGCCACCCCTCCCCTAACGTAACCAATGCAAGCCAGATACTATTGCGCGACTCATCGTTCGATTCGTACCGTTGTGTACCAACTTTATGCATGATGGAATTAATGGAAAACGTTGCATGATACAAGATGACGGTGCTTAAGAAGAATCCAATAAACAACGTTGAAAAACCGGCCGACGTAAACATCGTCATGATGCTTCCACCGTTTACAATTCCGCCTAATGCCATCACCACGAGGGCAAGAATAGTTGGCGGAACGAGATAATGCTTGTTCAACCAAACCAACTCTGGATACTTGGCATAATCGCCGATAACTTTGTAGTCGGTTTCTTTAAAGTCAGGTCCAACAATCCAACCAATGTGCGAGTACCAGAACCCATAGATCTTCATGGAGTGTGGATCAGCAGGAGTATCACTGTGGCGGTGATGATGTCGATGATGCGCAGCCCACCACAGAACTCCTTTCTGAGCCGTTGTTTGCGACATAAATGCAATTACAAATTGGAACCAGCGAGATGTTTTATACGACTTATGGGCAAAATAGCGGTGGTATCCGCCTGTTACCCAAAACATTCTGAAAAAATATAAAAATGCACAAAGTATCCAATCGAATAGTGTAGCCCCCGTAAGGAGCGCACCTAACGGAAGTAAGTGGACTACAGCAAAAGCCACCTCTTGCGCCAGAATAGGTTTTCTGCGGACTTCGGGTGTTGCTGTTGAATTCGTCATAATACTGAAACCAAAAAAAAGAAAAACAAGTGCGTCAGAAATGAATAACTTCATTCAGACAAGGCAAAGGTAATGCTTTCACCGTGAAGGTTCTAGATGATTTTTATCAATCTAGACAAACGAGTGTATGGTAGTGTGTTTATTCTTGTAAAACACAAGACAAGTTGCTGTGTTATCTATAGTAACATCGTATCTTTACAGCAAACCTATGAGTCGCGAACAAGCCATAACACTCTATCAGCCCATATTGCATGCTATCGCATACAATATTGTGCGTTGCAAAGCTGACGCGGAGGACATTGTGCAGGAAACTTTTTTGAAGTGGCTGAGTCTTGGGCCCAAAAAAGTAGAAAATACAAAGGCCTATCTCGTTAAGGCTGTCAAAAACAACTGTCTGAACCACATCAGCACGCTTCGTCACAAAAAAGAAGAATTGCTAAGTCAGCACAACATAGCCGAAATTATAAGCCGTTTTAAAGAGACCAGCTTCGCACACCTGGATCTTGAAATAGAGCTGGCAAAGGCCATGAAAGTGCTCCACGCGAAATTAGAGCCTTTGGAACGTGCCGTTTTCCTGCTCAAAGAGGTTTTTGACTTTGATTATGACGTATTGCAGGAAACACTGGATAAAAAGAAAGAACATTGCCGACAGCTCTTTTGCCGTGCAAAAAAGAAATTAAGTGAAGAAACTTCCAAACTAAATTTTGAATTACCCGATACCTCCAGCATTATAGAAAGCTTCAGGAAGGCATGTGATTTTGGAAATGCTTCAGAGCTGATTAATGAGCTCAAAAAAGATGTTGCCGGCACACTGAGCAAAAAATCTTAATTTTTTTTAATTAATCTGTCACAAAACGCAATTCATCTTGTCTTGCAGAAAACCCCACGTTGGTTTTACGGACATTTGTTGAACTTTTAACCTGAACCATTCATGATTGTCATTTTGGTATTTTTCATAGCGCACTGGTATTTGTCACTGTTTTTTCAAACATTTTTCCTGCACCGCTATGCCGCACACAAGGCCTTTACGATGAACAAATTCACGGAAAAAGTCTTTTTTATTCTAACCTGGATTTTCCAGGGGGCGAATTACCTAAGCGCCTATGGATATGGCGTAATGCATCGCATGCACCATGCTTTTGCTGATACTGAAGACGATCCACACTCGCCTAAATACGATGAAACCATCTGGAACATGATGTGGAAGACAAAAACGATTTACTCGGATATAGCAAACCGGAAATTGATACCGGACAAACGTTTTACAGAAGGCGTTCCACAATGGGAAGCATTTGACAAATTTGCTCGCTCCTGGCCGTCGAGGATTTTCTGGGCTGCTATCTACATCACCGTATATGTTCAATTTGCCAATGTATGGTGGTTATGGTTATTGTTGCCTATCCAATTCTTAATGAGCCCTATTCACGGCGCTGTTATTAACTGGTTTGCACACAAGTATGGGTATAGAAATTTTGAAGTAGGAGATACGTCAAAGAATTTCCTGCCTGTTGATTTTCTAATGATGGGAGAAAGCTATCATAACAATCACCATAAATATGCTACACGTCCTAATTTTGGGGGCATTCGCTGGCATGAAATTGATCCGACATATCAGGTTATCAAATTGCTTGATAAATTGAAGGTTATACGGATTGCGAAACATAAAGAGATTCAATTGGAGAATGTGCAGAAAGCTGCTTAAGAATAGAAAAAGATTAACTGAAAAGGCTTCGATAAAATATCGAGGCCTTTTTTATGGGTAAGAAGCTAACTATTGATAGGTTTATCATTTGCACTCCAGCGGAAAAAATAAGGAGACTGATTGGATGATGCATTGGCCAACAAAACGCGGCACTTCATTGACTTTAGAGCATTATACAACAGCAGCACAGATAAAGGAAGAACGGTGTAATCAAATTTGTCCGCAGACCCTACTCAATTTCCATCATTCTTAAAATACTTATCCTCATCGAATACCTCATCGCTCTCCAATGTTTTAGGGACAATGCCTACTTCCAGGATCTTGAATTCTGTTCTCCTGTTTTTTTGCCTGCCCACCGGGTTGTCCGTTCCATCCGGATTTGTATTGCGCGCAATGGGTTTTTCTTCGCCATAGCCTTTAGCTACCAGTCTATCCGGGGCAATGCCATGCTGCACGATATATCGCACGGCAGACTCTGCTCGTCTTTGAGAAAGTTGAATGTTGTAAGAATTATCATCTATGCTATCCGTGTGAGATCCAAGTTCAATTTTAATTTCAGGATTATCGATGAGCAACTGAACAAGCTTATCTAGCTCTTTTGCAGCATCCTCCCGGATATCTGCCTTATTAAAGTTATAATAGATGTTTTCTAACACGAAAATCTTATTGATTTCAACTTTATCTAAAACAAGTATTGTATCCAGGGTGATGTTGGTAATGAGGTCTTTCAATGTAGAGGGATCGACTGACTTTCCCTTTGTAGTATAGGGCTGGCGTCTTACAAGATATCCATCACTCTCTCCTACCATATTATAATCTTCATTTTCATAAATCCGGAATAAAAATTTACCATCATTACCAGTCATGAAATCCTGCATCAATTCACCTTTTTCATCCAGCATGCTCACCTTCGTATTGGGCAAAATCTGACGCTTATTTTCTTTATCGAGGCTGTAAGTAATGCCCTGCAAGTAATAATTGACAACTTTCAGGTTTGGGTCTTCATTGATGAATGTGTATATGTCATCATCACCTTTACCGCCTTCCCGGTTGGATGTAAGGAAACCCCTGTCAGGCCGGAACAGGAAAATGGCGAAATCATCCCCGGTTGAATTAACGGGTTGGCCAAGATTTTCGATGGATGTTTTGCCGTTAGCACGTTTTACAACAAAGAGATCAAGGCCTCCATAGCCTGGATGTTCATCGGAAGAAAAGTAAAGCTTGGCATCCTCCGCTACGTATGGGAAATTTTCATTGCCCGCTGTATTGATCTCGGGGCCAAGATTCCTTACCCGGGAGAATCTTCCGCGGGTGTCCATTTGAGCGGAATATATATCTGTGCCTCCATAACCACCTTTCCGGTTAGAGGCAAAATATAAAGTTCGACCATCCGGGCTGAATGCTGGCGCTGAATCCCATGATTCAGGCTGATTAATGTTAATCATTATAGGCTCTGTCCACACATTATTTCTGAACCTGGAGATATAAAGATCAACGTCAAATGTCCCCTTCCGTTTGCCCGAATTGCCCTTGGCAAAAAGCATCGTTTTACCGTCCGGGGAAAAGGTGATACATCCGTCATTGATACTGGTAGAATTTATTCCTGCAGGAAGTGGCGCCACTGTAGCCAAATCTACATTGGCACCGCGACTGGCGACTTTATAAATGTCCGTAAAAGGCGTCCCTGTAGCTTCATAAATTTTGTCGTTTCCACGCGAGGAGGTAAAGTACAGTTCATTATTCAGAAAGACGGGAGAATACTCAGCCGCGGGAGTGTTGATCAACTCCATATTCTTAACGCGGTAAAAGCTAGGTTTTTCGTTAAGCCTTGAAAGATAACCGAGACCTTCAACCTCTGCCCTGGCGCGATCTTTCATAGCGTCTATAGTCGTCCTTGAAGCTAAGTCCTCAAGTTGAGTTTTTGCTTCCGCATATTTCCCGTTTGCTTTTAAAGATTGAGTATAATAGAATTGAGTGCTGTCTTTATCAAATCCGCGGCCGCTCATAGCCTTTGCATAATAGGGTTCTGCCTCTTTAATTCGATTTGAAAGCCTATAGGATTCTGCAATAAAGTAATTGGCCCGGGCATTATTACTATTGCTAGCCTGTATCTTTTTATACAGGTCTATTGAGTTTTGATATTTACCAAGCTTGAACGCTTTCGAAGCTTTCTTCTCTGCGCTGCAAGCTGCTAATAAAACGGAAATGACAATTAGTGCAAATCTTAACTTCATGATGGCATATAAACTTATGATAAAGCTACAAAAAAATCCTACTCAACCGGCTACCGTTTCACGCGGTAAATAACGTTTTAACCAAGTTAATTCTGCCGGCACTAACCATCCGGTATTTAATTCACCCTTCTTACCTATCAGGTTATTGATGAGCAGGGTTTGATTATTCCAGACTCCTTCTTCAAATTTCTTTTTTAACTCAGCCATTGGAATCGTTATAACTTCTTCTTGTTTTCTAAACGCTATCAGGGTTCGATCAAAAAAATCAACGTTAAGTTTTTGGCCCAAATCCTTTATTGTCCTCAACGAATCATCTATGGAGCATCCGCTGGCAGCATTTGAATTTTCATCGGTCGCAAGGATAATGAACTGATTGAAACGGATATCAAATGAAGATCTCAACGGAAGACCATGCGCATTCCACTGCTCTGTAAACGCCAAAAGCGCTCCGGAAATTATAGTTATATCCTCCGAATTAAATTTTCTATTCGCCTGGTAAATCCAAATACGGGAGTGGTCTGGAAGGGATTCAAATGGAGTAAACATAATAGTTTATTTAAGAACTTAAACCTTGAGATTCAGCAATAAGTTCGGCCAGGTCTTTTACCTGCACATCGCCTTCACGCTCCTTACTTTTTACGCCATCGGTCATCATGGTCATACAAAATGGGCAGGCGACCGCAATGGTTTTTGCACCGGTTGAAAGGGCCTCTTCTGTGCGTTCAATGTTTATGTCTTTATTTCCTTTTTCGGGCTCTTTAAACATCTGCCCTCCTCCTGCTCCACAACAAAGCCCAGTGGTTCGGCACCGTTTCATTTCTACCAAATCTGCATCCAGGGCTTCAAGCACTGCCCGCGGGGCTTCATATACATTATTCGCCCGGCCGAGGTAACACGAGTCATGGTAGGTGATTTTTCTTCCTTTAAATACTCCCCCTTCTTTCATCGTAATCTTTCCTGCCTGAATTAACTCCTGGAGAAAAGTTGAGTGATGTATTACTTCATAATGACCACCCAACTCCGGGTATTCGTTCTTGATGGTGTTAAAACAATGAGGACAAGCCGTAACTACCTTCTTAACACCATAGCCATTCAACACCTGAATATTGCTGATAGCCTGCATTTGAAAGAGAAATTCATTTCCTGCCCTTCGCGCAGGATCGCCTGTACAGGTTTCTTCTGCGCCAAGCACTGCAAACCTAATATTCACCGCATTCAAAATTTTGATAAAGGCTTTTGTTACTCTCTTGTATCGTTCATCAAATGAACCCGCACAGCCTACCCAGAAAAGAATTTCAGGATCTTCTCCTTTAGCAACCCATTCCGCCATAGTAGGAACACTGTACTTTATTTCTGACATGATTATTTCCTTTACTTTTTGATATCGTTAGCCCAATTAAAGCGATCACCAGGTGAAAATTTCCAGGGAGCAAAGTTGGTCTCAATGTTTTGGAACATTGAATTCCAGGATGCCGGCGAGCCAGATTCCTCCATGGCTACATACCTCCTCAGTTCAATGATTATTTCTAGTGGATTAATCATTACCGGGCAGGCTTCAACGCAAGCATTGCAGCTTGTACAGGCATTGACTTCTTCTTTTGTAATATAATTTCCAAGCAATGACTTTCCATCGCTTAACCCAGGGCCACCATGGTTAAGACTCCTCCTCACTTCCTCCATTCGGTCGCGGGTATCCATCATGATCTTTCGTGGCGAAAGTTTTTTGCCTGTGAGATTGGCCGGGCATTCAGATGTGCATCGTCCACACTCCGTACAGGCGTATGCGGCCAGCAGATTATTCCAGGAAAGGTCGTTAATATCTTTTGCTCCAAAACGTCCGGGCACGGCAGGAGGTGCATTGTCTGCCTTCGTCATACCCAACATTATCTTCACCTCGTTTGTTACAACGGGCATATTATTTATATGACCTTTCATTTCCATGTTAGCGTAGTATGTATTGGGAAAAGCAAGGAAGATATGAAGATGTTTGGAGTACGTTATGTAGACAGCAAACCCCAGGATACCAATGATATGTAACCACCAGGCTGACCGTTCGACGATAATAAGTGCCGAAGTGCTGAGGGGTTGAATTGCGGTGATAATTTGGGTGCTGAAAAACAAGGATCCTGTTGCAACATAGTGTGAATCTCTTTCCTGTAACACTTGATCAGCGGCATTCATGGTTAGGATGGCACACATCAAAATAATTTCAGTAATCAGGATTATGTTGGCATCACGCCTTGGCCACGAAGTCATTTCAGCCGACCAGAAGCGTTTGATCTTTAAAACATTTCTCCGAACGAGCATTATCAGACAGGCAACCAAAACAGCGACGGCAAGAAATTCAAAAATGTTCATCAGGATATTGTATAACCCTCCTAGATAAGGAGCAAAAATCCGATGCGTTCCGGCTATACCATCAATTACAAACTCAAGTACCTCCAGATTAATCACCAAGAATCCAACATAAATAAAGAAATGAAGTAAAGCCGGGATGAACCGTTTGAACATCTTCTTCTGTCCAAATGCCATCAATGCCATCGTGATGAATCTTTTTCTGGTGCTGTCATTGATTTCTTTTTCCTTCCCCAGGTTAATATTGGCTTTAATATCCAAAACCCGTTTCCGAATGAAGTAAGCAGCAATGCCAAGCGTGATACCAAAGCTTATCTGTTGAATCATAAATTGATTAAAAATAATCCCGTAGTCCTTAAATCAATAAATCCTGCTCCTTTTTTGCATGGAATCTAAAATTACATACTTTTGTGCCTCATTTTCGGTGATGTAGCTCAGTTGGTAGAGCAAAGGACTGAAAATCCTTGTGTCGGGGGTTCAATTCCCTCCATCACCACCTTAAAAATTAGCCTCCTTTGGAGGCTTTTGTTTTTCCGTTACGAACAAAGTCAATTTTAGTAATTTAGCGAAGAGTATCTCCAATTAATTATGTGTCTTTTGGTTAAATAAAAACGAATGGGTCTACTTATCCTCTCAGAAGATTCTACCCGTTCCCTTTACATCTACCTGGCCGAGGTTATTCTAGGCTTGATCTTCTTTTTTATTTTTCGACATTTTGGAAAGCTGTACCGCAGAAGGTTCCTTCATACATGGGCCTTGAGTTGGATGGCCTACGCCACGTATATGTGCACTACAGGAATCATTGCAATATTCTTAATTGAAACTCTTTCCTGGCTTCGAAGTTTGCTAAGCATACTTGCTCAATTGGCATGTTTCCTCCAGATCATCATGATCCTGCGTGGAACCTATGAGCTCATCTATGAAAAGGCATTTTCCAAACGAAAATTCAGAATCATCTTTTTACTCACTTTTGCATTTGCTCTCTTTTCGGTAATAGCCTTTAGTCAGGCCGGGGCATTTTCGCGTTACCTGATAAGTTTTGGAAGCAGGGCTATTATTACCGGAATAGGATTCTTGTTAGCTGGAATGGTGGTATGGACAAACAAGAAATTTTCAAAAGGATTTGGACAACAACTTCTCTCCAGTTCGCTTATCATATTCAGCATCTACCAACTATACGATTTTACAATCCGGTTACTAAATCTCCTGGGGAATGAAGTCGTTGCGCTTGAACTTTTTGGAGCTGTTGATCTCTTGTTAATCTCGCTCATGGGAATGAGTATGGTGATGTGGTTCTTAGAAGATGAGCGAGAGAATTTAAATAAGGAAAATAAAGAACTGGATAGCTTTTTATCAAACACATCGCATGATCTCCGCACACCCATAGCCTCTATTCTTGGACTTACATACCTTGGGAAATTAGAGTTGCAAGAAGAGAAAGCCCGATCCTTCATGAGCATGATCGAGGAGCGGATCAAAAAACTTGATTTAGTGATTGGAGATATCCTTAGTTTGTCAAGAAGCAAAAAAATTGATCTGAAATTTGAAGAACTTGATTTTGCCAAACTGCTTGATGAGGCAATTGCCGATATAAGATTTAACAAAGGGGTCTCGGCGATACAGTTGGATTATCAGGCCGATCCAAGCCATGTTTTTAAATCGGACTATAATCAAATGAGGATTATTCTGAATAATTTAATGGCGAATGCTGTAAAGTATCATAACCTCAATCAACCGAACCCTTATATACGCGTATCCTTCAAAAGAATTAAAAATGTGATTGAAATTGCAGTTCAGGATAACGGGCAGGGTATTTCCAAAGAAAGCATACCTAAGATTTTTGACATGTTCTACCGCGCATCTGCAGGTACGGAGGGTACTGGCCTGGGACTCTACATCGTACAAGAAGCATTAAGCAAAATCAAAGGTATTGTGCTTGTTGATTCTGAGCTCGGAAAAGGGAGTACTTTTAAGATTGTGCTGGACAATGCTTAAAAGAAGAGTGTTGCATGGTCTGTAAGCAATTTGATTATTGGAAGTGTTTCAAAAGCACCAACTCTTCCTTCTTCAAAAATCTCCATTCTCCCCGGCCAAGGTCTTTTTTGTTCAAACCGGCATAGACGGATCGATCAAGTTTCACTACATTATATTCCAGCGTTTCAAAAATTCTCCTAACCACGCGGTTCCAGCCGATGTGGATTTCAAGACCCACGGTTTTTCGATCATCTGAAATGACGGCCAAATCGTCTACCATGGCCCGACCCTCTTCAAGTTTAACACCTTCGAGAATACGCTGCGCATCAGCCTTCGTCAATGGTCGATCTAATTCTACCTTATAAATTTTCTTTACATTATAGGATGGGTGCATGAGTTTCTCAGCCAAGTCCCCATCATTTGTTAGCAATAGCAATCCTGTCGTATTCCTGTCTAACCTTCCAACCGGATAGACGCGCTCTTTTACAACATTACTGATCAGGTGCATAACAGTGTTTCTTTCCTGAGGGTCAACTGTTGTGGTGAGAAATCCTTTCGGTTTATTTAATAATATATAAACTGGTTTTTCGGCCCGAAGCACTTTGCTTTCATGGCGCACTTCGTCTCCTGGATTTACTTTATAGCCTAGTTCGGTAATGGTTTTTCCATTCACAGAAATCAGCCCCATCTTGATAAGTTCATCCGCTTCACGTCTGGAACAAACACCACTATTAGCAATAAATTTGTTGAGCCGGATTTTTCCAGCCTGCGGTTGTGTTTCTTCATTTTGTTTCTCTCTTCCTTCAAAACTTTGCGAAGAGAGTTTATCACTCTTAAATCTACTTTCTTCTTTCTTGAAAGATCCTTTTGCATTTTCAGAATCGTCCCTTCTTACAGGTGAAGTTCTGCTCAAGTGCTCTTTTTGAAATTTGTTATGAGGCCTTGCATTACCTGCCTTACCTCCACCAGGTGTTTTTTCTTCCTTATTTAAAAATGGTTTAAAAGGGCGATCCCCTTTGTCAAACTTTTTGAAAGGACGTTCACTACCTGCAGCAAATGAATCTCTTTTTTTGAATGGGGGTTTATCACCTTTGCCGTATGAAGATTTGTTGCCGGTATCAGGTTTGTCAAATTTTTTGTACGGCCTTTCTTCCTTTGACCCACCCGGGAATGAACTTCTTCTTTCGTTATGACGTGGTTTATATTCTTTATCAAATTTTTTATAAGGTCCTTCTCTTTTTGAATCACTGGAGAATGACCTTCTTCCTTCAACGAAAGGTGGCTTATCTTCTTTACTATACGAAGATTTTGAGCCGGGCTCTCTCTTTTCAAATTTTTTGTATGGTCGCTTGTCCCTTGAGTCCTCCGAAAATTTTGACTTTTTTCCGAAGTCAGGTTTGTTGCTACGGCCAAAAGAAAGTTTGTCTCCGGCATGTTTTCTGTCAGATTCGTTAGATAAATTTCCGGATGGGCCAGAAAATTTGTCCCCTCTTGTAAAACCTGCTTGGGATGATGATTTGCGGAAGGGTCTTTCAGAACCCCTGGTTGACTTTTTGAAGGGCGATGATTTACCTGAATTAGATCGTTGTGATTGATCCGAGCGACCTTTTCTTGGGCCAGATGGATTACGTTTGGGCATCGGGATCTTTTAATTCTGGATTCTCGCCAATGGTGTTTACTTCACCAACAAAGTCTTTAGGCACGGGTAATTCAATAAGATCATTGATACCAAAGTATTCCATAAATTTTTGAGCAGTGCCATACAACATCGGGCGCCCAATGGTTTCGGCTTTACCGGTGATCTCAATCAATCCCTTGTCCAGTAACTTCTGAACGGCATAATCACAATTAACTCCTCTTATGTTTTCAATTTCTGTCTTTGATATTGGCTGTTTATAGGCAATGATAGACAGTGTTTCCATGGCCGATGTAGACAAACGCTTTTTAGACTGCTGCTTCAGCATAATGCCAATACTTGCCTGATAAGCAGGCTTAGTGAGGAATTGATACCCTCCGGCGGCCTTGAAAAGCTGGAAAGAAAATTCTTCCGCCTGGAATTTTTCATCCAGTCTTTGAATCGCACCAATGATGTCTTCTTCCGGAACGTCTGCATTAAACATTTCCGAAAGGCAGGCCTTTATCTCCGATATCTTAATGGGACTGGGAGTACAGAAGATGAGCGCTTCAATATGGTTTTGTAAAAAGTCCATGTGGCTACAGTTACTAAGGTAATCTAAAATTTCAACTGGCAGATAAATATTCCCGTTCTGCACTGAAGTGAGGGAATGCAGGAGTATTAGTCCTGTTGCATCATTTTCGCTTCGATAGACTGCGTTGTGTGTGGCACAGCAATCAAGCGTTCTTTCGGAATAAGCTTACCAGTCACGGAGCAAATTCCATATGTTCCGTTTTTAATTCTAACTAATGCATTCTCCAGGTTCATGATATACTTTTGCTGACGTGCTGCGAGCTGGCTGAGATTTTCCTTTTCGGCCGTTTCAGCGCCATCCTCCAGTACTTTTGTATTTCCGCCGGAAGTAGCATCTGTTCCCTCATCATTGTTACGATTGAGAGTTTCTTTCAATATTCTGTATTCGTCTCTGGCCTTATCAAGTTTCTTATTGATAAGCGCTTCAAACTCGATCAACTCTTCTTCTGAATACCTGGTTCTATCATCGCGTGAAGAAACTTTCAAAGGTTTATGGGCAATAGGTCTCTGATTTGGCACAGGGAAAATGTTCAACTGTGGAGGAGCTGGCTTCGAAACAACCGGAGAAGGTTTTGATGGAGCTGACTTTTCAACTTTTTTTGTTGCAACAGCCTTTGGAGCTGGTTTCTCAACTTTAGGTGCTGGCTTCTCTATCTTCACCTTCTTTATGACTAAGACTTTTTTCTGCGCAGTTTTTTTGGCTACTACAGCCTTTTTGGCTGGAGCTTTAGAAGCAGCTTTTTTGTCAACGACCTTTTTAGCTGGTGCTTTCTTAGCTTTTGCTATTGGTTTTGACTTTGCAGAACCTTTTTTAACTGTCTTTGAAACTGTCTTCTTATTCTTAGCCATGGTGAGTTCTCCGTTAGATAAAAGATGCGCAAAATTATGCGCTCAGCCCCGAAAACAAAACATATTGACCAATTAATTCCCGAATCTGTGTTCTGGTTAAATTTTCCCCATCTTTTCTAACCACGAATTAAACCTTACAAGAAGTTCTTAAACCCTATTAAAGGTTTGGGTTCAAGGAAGCAAAAATGGACAAGATAGGGTGAGGGGGGCTAATGGATGCGGTTATAGTCGCCCTATCACCTTGGAAGAGCCCTTGCCCTGCGTAATGCTAAACGCGTCATGTTTGAATCTGAGTGTCTGGAAATTTGAGGAGTACAAACGTAAATCTCTCTATCAATTTTAGAATAGTTGTGTAAACACAGTTCTTTTAAAATCTTGTAGCAATCACTACCCGTTTCCGAAATGTCTTTACGTTACCGGTGGCATCAAACACTTGGAACCAGACCATGTAGTATCCGGTCCTTGCTTTATTGCCGTCATCCCGATCTCCGTCCCAACGTAAAGTCCCTTCAGTTCCAAGCACTTCATTGTTAATAATCCGTTTTATTAGATGGCCCTGTTCATCGAAGATCTTAATGTTACCAACATAACCACCTTGATCAAATTTATAATAAATCTGGGCAAAGTCTGGTTGACCCATAACAGGCATGAATACCTCGGGCTCAATTCGTATTGATTCTTCTGACAAGGTAACATCTTCCTTGCCATTTGAATTACGATAGCCAGGCGTGGCAAAGCCCACGAGCGAGCCGGCAGATTTCCAGTTTTGAGCCTCATTCGTGGGGCGATTGAGGGCTATTCTTTCAAGGGATACACCTTCTTCATCGTTAATAAATACAGAATGTAAATCATCGGCGTAAAGAAAATAATCAATAATATTATAGTGATCATCAAGGATAGCAACGGATCCGTTATCGTCATTAAAGCCGGGTAAATCATCAACGACCAAAACATTCTCTGCGTGCAAAAGAGGGTATTCTGCTTTTAGCACATTGAGGTCTTCAGTCAAAACCAAATAAGCTCCAGGCTGGAGAAGAAAATCATCCTGTGTTAGAGTCTTAATGTTTTTAGGTAAACCCTCTTCAACATTGGCGATGTAGCACTTTTTAAGGTTGATGAATTTGAGAGAAGTATTTACAATTTCAACAAAATCAACACCTGTTGGCCGGGGATTAAACAAGATTTCATTGATCACCATGTCCGTGGTGTTAGCGGATTGAGGCAAACCAAATGCGGCCTTGTTTGAATTAGCGTCAATCGAATTGCCAGTGCAATCAAAAACCGTATTTACCTCGAGGGTATAAAAACCACCAAGTTGAAGATCTTGCGCAAGAGAAAGCTGAAGATGCTTAAGGGATAGATCTGCGAACGAAATCTTAGTTATCTCAATACTGGGTTCAATACTAAAGCTATTTTTTAAGGGCACTGACTTCTCCAGCTTTTCATTAAAGGTAAGCTGAAGTATTGTTGATGATAATGGAATTGCTGAAAGTAATCTTGGACCTGTGAGATCAGGTTTATTGGCAAACACTGAATTTTGCTTTCCCGGTGTACCACCATTGGGATCTTCCGAGGCGGTCCAGTTTTCATTTTCACTGCAAAGATTTTCGGGGTCAATTAATTCCAGTGACCAACCACCATTCTTCCTTTGATCATCTTTGTACCAGCTATCGGTATAGTTTAGAGAGTCAATCGCAACACCTGTGGCATCTCTGAGTACCAGCATATCACCTGCATTATTAAGCGATGGGAAATCAGAAACACCCCAGGCATTTCCATAACCGCCAAAGTCAGACGCTGAAGATGTTAAGATCAGAAATTCACCAGGCAGCAGGATTAAACTGGGGAGCATCAGCAATGAACTTTCATCCATAAGTTGCCACCCCTTTAAATCAAATGGATTTTCACTGCGGTTGAAGATTTCTATAAACTCCAATTCTGGCAGTCCGATTTTTGGAGACGGATCAGCAAAAATTTCGGTGATAATAATGTCTTTATGATTTGCCGGAACTGTTTGAATGAAAAGAAAATTTCTGTTGATTGAATTTATAATATTGCCAGCGATGTCCTTAATTCCTGAAACTGTTATCGTATATAACAAAGCATTTGAAAAAGTTTTTTCAAATGAAAGCAACACAGTTTTTTTATTTTCCAGCAGGATTGCCTGGGTTGGATTTCCCAGGCTGATATCTACGCTGTAATTGGTGATAGCTTCAGCCGTTTCTTTGTCGAGAGGTTCAGAAAAAGTAAGCGCAAGTTCCTTTGATGAAGAGACCTCAATGACGTCAAGTTCAGGTGGAGAAATGTCGGATGAGGAATCTCCGGTTACTATAAAATCGTCAAAGTAGAACTTGTCAGATCGGGTTGAGCTGTAATTGCAAAAAATTCCAAAATAGCTCGATGAGGAGTACGTCGCATCGGTTACAGATCCTTCAGAAATATAGGTCCCTGTAGATCCAACATCTGAAAATAACTCCCAGAAACCAAAATCATCGCGCGTAATTCTTATTCTTACACTCACCGGTGAGACATCCAGCCGCCCATCAATACCATCTATTATTTGAGTGCTTATAGCTCCTGTTTGCTTATACAGGCTCACGTCGTCCGTGGTATTTCCAACGAGCACAAAATATCCGTTTATGGCTTCTGATAACTCAGCTTGATCGGATATCAAATAAATCCGTGTGTAATTTGTGTTGGATGGATTGAACTCTAGTCTTACAAGAAATTCCCAGGAAGCCTGATTAACAGCGGTGCTCGGTATCGTTAAATAAGCGATGTTGTTGATGGGAGTTGCCTGCAGCTTAAGTTCTTGACCGGCAATAGTGAACTTCGAATCCGTGCCTGACCAGGCCGGGGAGTTTGTAAAATCTCCATCGGAGAAATCATCCGTGAACTGAGCGAACATTTGTTGGGTTATTGTCAGTACAGCGAACGTGAGGAAAAATTTTGCTGTAATCGATTTCAGGTTTGAAAACCTGCATATTTGTAGGTTATTTTTCATAAGCACAACGGGAAAACACTATTTTTGTATTCTTAAATATAAATAAAAAATGAAACTCGCAGTAGTAGGCGCAACAGGACTTGTGGGCCAGGAAATCCTCAAAGTATTGGGGGAGAGAGATTTTCCCTTTGATGACCTTTATCTTATAGCTTCAGCCAAATCGGTTGGGCAAACGATTCCCTTTAAGGGTAAGAACTATGTTATAAAAAGTATTGAAGAAGGCTGTAGCCTTGCGCCAGATATTGCTATCTTCTCTGCAGGTGGAGGCACTTCTTTAGAGTGGGCACCAAAATATGCCGAGGCTGGCTCGATTGTAATCGATAATTCTTCAGCATGGCGAATGGATCCGTCAAAAAAACTCATTGTGCCCGAAATAAATGGACACGAGCTTTCCATTGACGACCGCATCATTGCCAATCCCAATTGTTCTACCATTCAAATGGTGATGGCGTTGGCTCCGCTACATGTTAAGTACAGGTTGAAGAGAATAGTAGTTTCAACATACCAGTCCGTTACAGGTACCGGGAAAGATGCCGTCCAACAAATGATGGATGAGCGCAACGGTGTAAAAGGGCCGAAGGTTTATCCTCATCCTATTGACATGAATGCATTACCGCATATTGATTCATTTCTGGATAACGGCTATACAAAGGAAGAAATGAAGATGGTGAATGAAACGCACAAGATATTAGGGGATAAAACAATTGGAGTAACATCCACCACGGTAAGAATACCCTCTGTTGGAGGTCACGCTGAAGCAGTCAATGTTGAATTTCACGAAGACTTCAATCTAAGCGAAGTACGATCCACACTGGCCGCTACGCCGGGTGTAATAGTTCAGGATGATCCTAAAAACAATATCTACCCTATGCCTATTAATTCCCAGAATCGCGATGAAGTTTTTGTAGGAAGAATCCGCCGGGACGAATCGCAACCTAATACACTCAACATGTGGATCGTCGCCGATAACCTTCGCAAAGGAGCAGCCACAAATGCGGTGCAAATTGCTGAGTTTATGATGGAAAAAAGTCTTGTTTATTGAGATGCAGGAAGAAGTTAAGGGAAGCCACCTATAGGTGGCTTTTTCATTTAATTTCTTTTTTCCCCCATCCACCTCCTCCAGGTGTTTTGATCAACATTCGGTCCCCACGTTGAACTTGAACGCCATCAATACCTTTGAGTTTTTCTTTCCTTTTATCCGCATGAATTATAAACTGCTCCCCAGTTTTACCAGGCTGACCTCCATTCATTCCGAACGGCGCAACGACCCGGTGTTGCGATAGAATGTTTACATCCAATGTTTCTTTGAAATAAAACTGACGAACTATCCCATCTCCTCCATTCCATTTCCCGTCACCACCTGACCCCTTCCGTATCTCAAATTTTTCAAGCCGAACCGGATATCTATACTCTAAGATTTCAGGATCAGTAATACGCGTATTGGTCATATGCTGGTGAACAGCGTGTGCACCATGGAATCCAGGCCCGGCCCCTACGCCGCCACAGATCGTTTCATAGTATCCGAATTTTTCATTCCCAAACAGGAAGTTGTTCATCGTTCCCTGGCTGCACGCGGCAAGCTTAAAGGCTTTTAACAGCGTATCGGTTAACCGCTGACTTATTTCAGTATTTCCGCCAACTACAGCTGGTGACTTTTTGTTGTCTATCGAAAACTTAGGATTAAGCATCCCGGATGGAATGATAAGTTTGACGGGTTGTAATAGTCCTTCGTTGAGTGGTAAAGGTTCATTTACCAATAAGCGTAGCACATAGAGTACAACGCTATGGACAATGGCTTTCGTTGCATTTAGATTTCCGGCATGAACGGGTGCAGAGCCTTTAAAATCAATTCGAAGATGTTTTTTTTCTTTAATAATGGCCACCTTAAGTTTAGCTCCATCATCCAGAAATTCTTCCGCCTTATATAATCCGGAGAGATTTTTTATTTTGTCTCTCATCAACTCGGCCGCATGTTGCCTGAGCAATTGCATATAGAATTGCAGCGCTTCGACACCAAATTTGTCACAGAGATTTTTTGTGGCGTCTGCCCCCAGCATTAAGGCGGCGAGCGCTCCATTTAAGTCAGCCAGATTTTCCTGCAGTGATCTTGTAGGGTAGGGAGCAGTTGTTAAAATGTTCTCAATTATTTCCCATTGAGGAATACCACGCTTAACGAGGTAAGTAGGCGAAATTACGACTCCCTCTTCTTCCAGACAACTTGCGTCCGCCGGCATGGATCCTGGCTTCCTACCACCGATTTCAGCATGATGCGCACGGTTGGCCACGAAGCCAAGGTGTTGCTTTTTGAAAAATACGGGTTTGATTAATGTAATGTCCGGAAGGTGAGAACCGCCGAAGGCTGGGTGATTGGTGAGGATCACGTCACCGTCTTTCAACTCTATGGTTTTCATCACGGCACGAACACACACGCCCATGCTACCGAGGTGAACCGGAATGTGTGGAGCATTCACCACAAGAGTTCCACTCGCGTCAAGCAAAGCGCAGGAAAAATCTAACCTTTCCTTTACATTAACAGAAAAAGATGTGCGTTGCAAAAGGATGCCCATCTCCTCGGCGATAGCGGTAAATCGATTAGTGAAAAGTTCAAGTTGAGCTTCATCCGATTTTATATTTTTCCATTCTTGAACACGAACTTGTTTGATGTTGGCATTCTGATTTTCATCCAGCTGAAAACTCCAGCCATCTTCCACGAAAACAGTCGAATTATTACTAACAATTAAGGCAGGGCCTGCCACGTGTGCGCCTGGAGACAAATTCTCCCATTTGATAACCGGGCATTTTTTCCACGAACCTGAAAAGTAGATTTCTTTTATTTTCTCAGCCTGCGGGGTGTAAGATTTCCCTTTGTTAGCAATTGGCTTCATTACCTCTCCCTGGGAAGTGACAATCACCCGAATCGATTCAACTTCTATGGCGCGATTATCGAGCCAATGGCCATAAACCCTTTTGTATTGCTCTATGAAACTTTTCTCAATCTCATCTTTGTTCATGAATTCAACTTCCAGAGAAGTTTCCTGTCCCTTCAGACGAAGAAATATCAAACGACTTGTCAGGGAAATGGTATAACTATTTTGATCGTTAATCAGGAGTTCTTGTTTTGCCTCGTTATAGAGGGATAGATAATCAAGATCCAATTGATGAAGCACTTCAGACAGGTTTTTCAAAACCAACTTTTCCCTTACACATTCAAGGCTCGCATGACCAATGCCATAGGCACTGAGTAGACCGGCGTCATAGGGAACGACAATGTGATGGACTCCGAGTAAAGCAGCAAGCGAACAAGCGTGTTGACCCCCAGCTCCTCCAAAGCAGAACAACGTATAATCTTTCGGTTCGTGTCCTTTCTGAATGGAGATTTTCCGAATGGCTTCCGCCATTTTCTCGTTGGCAATATCAATGAAGGATTCAAGGACCTCTTCTTTTTGTATTTCTCTACCTTTCTTTTTTTTGATGCTGCGTATCAATTCCTGAAGGGCCTTTTCAGACTTCTCCAGTTTAATTGGAATAGAGAAATTTTCAGCATCGAGCCTCCCCAAAAGCAAATTTATATCGGTGATGGTAAGTGGTCCGTCAGTTCCGTAACATGCCGGGCCGGGAGAAGCGCCAGCACTGTGTGGCCCTACCATAAACCTGTAACCGTCATATTTGCAGATTGACCCACCTCCGGCAGCAATGGTTTCAATCGCCAGGGATGGGGAAAAGATTTTCAGGCTGCCCACAGTGCAATCAAAACGGTAATCCGGCCTTCCGTTGCAACGTGAAACATCAGTACTGGTGCCCCCCATGTCAAAGGTGATAATCTGATCGATACCGGATTGCTTTGCTTTTGTTAAGGCACCAATAACTCCACCTGCCGGACCGCTGAGGAGGCTATCTTTTGGCCTGAAGTCGGAAGAATGAAGAAGGCCACCTGCACTTGACATCACTTTGATGGACGATGAAACTATTACCGATTGGATATTTGAAATGTATTGGTGAATAATGGGATCGAGATAGGCGTTAACGATAGTTGTTTCAGCCCGCGGGAGAATTTTAATTTGTGATGACAGTTGATGTGAAAGTGAAATATATTGAAACCCCGCCCGCTGCAATGCGCGACCTAACAGTTTCTCATGAATTGGATCTTTATAGCTGTTTAAGAATGTTACGGCGACGGAATCAACTTTTTTCTTTTTTAAAGTATCAACAATGCGATCGATTTCACTGGTGAGCAGCGGAAGGAGAACAGATCCATCTGCTTCAACGCGTTCATCAACTTCTAAAACGGCAGTGTAGAGGGGATTTTCTTTGATGATGGATAGCGCAAATAGGTTTTGACGTTGCTGGTTCCCGATTAATATTAAATCTTTGAATCCCTTGGTCACTAAGAAGGCCGTCCTGGCTCCTTTCCTTTCAAGCAAAGCATTGGTACCGCGGGTTGATCCGAGCTTCATTTCAATAGGCGGAAAATTTTCAATCAGGCCTGTTTCTGTCAGTAGCCGTGCAGCAAAAACGGGAACTTCTTCGTCGGAGGAAATCTCTATTGAGTCTATAACAGTTTTCCTATGGAAAGGCCTATTCAGCCTTATTTCTTTTAACAAAGGATTGTAATGGTGAATTGTTCTTGTTTCTCCACCCATTTTAACCGAAAACCCATTCAGGAAATTCTTCGAAAAATTGATGGGTAGCTCGACCGTTAATTTGTTCTGAAAATTATTTGTGGTTTTTACGCGCAGCAAACTGCTGCTCAATACTTTCAGACGCTTTAACTCTCCAAGGGGGCTTACAGCAATACAATCTGTAAAAGTTCCCCCGGTATCTACCCAGATTTTCCAGGATATTGAATTCATTAGCTTCCGTATTTCCAGGTATAACCCCGGTCTACAATTAAAACAAATATTGGATGAAAGCATAGAGGCCCAGGGCAAGAAGAATAACCCCGGGGATCCTCTTTAATAGTGCGCCGTGCCGGATCTCAGAAACAATTTTTTTGGCAAGATGGGCCAGCAGCATGAAAAAAGTTAAAGCTCCGAAGGATACGCCAAAAAGGTAACCATGAAGCCCCAATGGTGTTGTCAAATCAACCCACCGCTGACCGTGGAGGTATGCTGTTGTTCCGACCCAGAACGGGAGCGCCAGTGGATTTAGAATGCTAAGTACAATGCCGCGCCTGAAACCGCTGTTATTAAACTTGTCTGAAAACTTGGATGGTTTCCGGGCTGACCATAAGTTGAATATCCCGAGTAGTGTCATGACAATGGCTGTGATCAGTTGAATGTTTTCTACAATTATTGGTGATGAGGTGATGAGTTGTTCAAACTTGATCGCTAGCCAGGCATAAGGATATTCAATCAGGGCAGCAGCCAGGGCAAATCGCCACGCAATGTTTATTTTGTTTTCAAGCCCAAGCTGAAGAATGTTCAGATTAAGTGTGCCTGGAGGTATTGTACCGATAAAACTAAAGAAGAAGGAAACAGAAAAGTTTGTTAACGCAATCATTTTACTGAGTGGCGGATTTAAACCGTCGATAATAGATCATCGCTTCTTTAAAAGGGGTATACTTTACACCACGTTTTGCATTTTCACGAGCGATAATAAAAATACTTTTCCAGTGTGTAAAATGTACAGCAAACGCCTTGCGAAGGGAGTAGCCTGGCTGATAAATATGTGCTGGCTCGGCCCCACAGCCATTGAGCTCCATTATTTTTATGTTTCCTTTATACAAATCTGTGAGATTGGCGCAACGTAAGTCAAACCGTCCATAGTAAAAACCGTCAATTTGTTTACTGATGCGATCGAATGTTTCGGAAAGCTCTTTGTTAATTAAGTGACTCCCATCCAAGAATTTTGTTCCCAAACAATGATTCCCAATAGAAACCAATTCAAACTTTTCACCTACCCCGGGGATTTCAGTTAGCCGATCGCGATAAATTTCTTGCAAGGTAGCCCATTGGAGTTTTGCCCGGTCTTTGCGGAGAATAAGTTGTTGCAATGAAGATTTGCCATCTCCAATAACGGTCAGCATTTCCTTCATCACGATTGACGTCACGCTCCCTATTTCATCCTTTGGAAACCGTGCATAAAAAACCCCCAACTCAACAGGCAAGTTGACCAGTTCTTGTATAATGAAGTTAAATTTCATCGTTGAAAGATAGGCATCAACATCTGCCCGGCTTTCTATTTTATTTACTTTGAATCCACGCTCCCCTAAGTCGGGTTTGAAGATCACGGGCAATTGAAAGCCGTGTTGTTGCAGCGCTCTAAAGACCTCATCTGTAGAGGTAGGAAATGAAATAAGGACTGTATTTGGAATGTATTCTTTCGGGATCTTTTGAAGTACTTCATATTTCGATTCTCCGAACATTCCCCCCATAGCAATGCCTGGGTTTGATGCTGAAAAAAAAACCAGTGATCTGGCCCGTAAAGACAACCAAACAAAGTAAATGAACGCAGGTAATTGAAGGATACCAAATGGCCAATACTCCCAGCTTTTTAGTTTTATAAAAAAATTACTACGGGTGAATTTTTCACGAAAGGACATTCCAGAATATTGTTCTATGAGGCGTGAGGCATTGGAACATTAGCTTCTTTATAACGTATCGTGGAAGCAGCTATTCCGAAATCCGGTGCAAGTTTTATATAGGATGCTATTTCTAAGACACCAATTTTTATAATGGCCATATGGTGCACGGCATGTTCAATATTATAAACCAATTCCCGCGTGGCTGTCGTTTCAATGGTAATAAAATCATCCCTGTCCAAATCATACCCCACTTCCAGGCGTAATGGTTTATCAGACAAAGTGGAGATGAAATTTTTGATACGATCAATTTCTAAACGTGCAATAAACTTGTCACTTTCTATCAACTTGTCGTGTGCACGCTTATCGTAGTTTATTATTCCGTTTTCAACACCATTTTCAAAGCATATAAAAAACTCCAGGGTATGGCGTAGGTGCTGTCCGATAGTAGAATTACTTAATGTTTCAACTGGCTTGGTAAAGTCATGTTCATGTATCTGACTTACAAGATCTGTAAGTTGGTTTAATATATTCGAACACGCCTGGTTTAAATTCATAGTGGTGTTAAAGTTTTTCGAATTTAAACTAAAAGAAGTCATATTTGAAATAGCGGCTGCTCCACATACTATGTTTTTTTACGGCTTATTGAACAATTTTCTTCCAGTTCCGGTCGGCAGATTCCTTTAGTTTTTTCTCGTTTTTTTTCCAATCCTCCAAAGTATTATTACCCCAAAAGTTATAGAAGAGGTAAATCTCGCCCTCCAATATTGTATATGTTTCCGGATCAATCTTTACTTTTTCACCCGTCTCGCCCATGGCGTACGCGCACCATCCCCCATAAGCGGGCTCATATTTGTCTGGATTAGCCTTGAATTTATTAAGATTGGCCTGCGTTGCGAATCGATAAATTACACCCTTATAAAGAATTTTGATATTCGATTCACCCTCAGTAGGTTTTCCGTCTGTATAGCTTACGGGATCGAATCCTTCCAGAGCAACATTTTTTTTGACATTGAAGTGTTTTTTGCGCAGGTCTTCAGCCTGACCAAATGCATGCCCGAATATTAAAGTGAGGATTATTATTAAGGTAACAGATGTTCTCATTGGAATGCCATAATTACGAAATGAATATAAAGGTGGGTTTTCAGCTGTCGAGATTTTGTCAGGAAGGTTACAAATTAATAAGTCTTCCAAATTCCAAATAGCGTAAGATGATAAAACTCCTTAAATTATCCCTACTATTAGTAGCAAAATGGTTCCGTCATGAAAATCTGCATTGCCCTTGTTATCCTCCTGAACACAAATTCACTGGCGCAGCGAGCCGATCTCGTAAGTAAGGCCAATGAGTTCCTGTCGGCACTATCTGTACCACTGAAGGCTAAAGCACAATACAAACTGTCCGATGACGAGCGACTAAACTGGCACTTTGTGCCCAAGTCAAGGAATGGGGTTTCTTTTCGTGATTTCAATTCTGTGCAACGGGATGCCGCGCTAAGTCTTTTGAAGACGTCATTAAGTGCGCAAGGATACCAAAAGGCTACGGCAATTATGGCACTGGAAAACGTGCTTCGCGAAGTTGAAAACCGTGGAGCGGATGACAATTACCGGGATCCCTTGAATTATTATTTGACCATCTTTGGAACCCCCTCAGAAGATGAACCTTGGGGCTGGAGATTCGAGGGCCATCATATCGCGTTGAATTTTTCGTCCTTAAACAATAGGATCGAATCCTCGACGCCTTCATTTTTTGGATCCAATCCTGGTATTGTACTTCAAGGTAATGAAAGAGGAAAACAAGTACTAAAGGCAGAAACGGAGCTAGGTTTTTCGCTAGTAAATTCTTTGACCCCGGCCCAGTTGAAATCGGCATTGATTTCTGAAACTGCATTAGCAGAAATTATCTCCTTTAATAGTCGTAAAGCTGTGGCGCTCGATCCCATAGGATTGATGCATAATGACATGAGCGATAAGCAAAAGGAAAACCTGATTAAACTCCTTGAAGTATACGTCAATAATTATGAGTTGGGCTTTTCCCATAAGTTGATGGAAAAAATTAAGAAGGCAGGTATTGAAAAATTAAGCTTTGCCTGGGCAGGGAGTTTAAAACCTGGAACAGGTTATTATTACAGAATCCAGGGACCAATGCTTTTAATAGAATTAGATAACACACAGAACAATGCCAACCACGTGCACAGCGTAGTGAGAGATCTGACTAATGATTTTGGAGAGGATATTTTACGGGAGCACTATGAAAAGGAGCATCCAAAAAAGTAACCATGAATTAAAGATAATCACCACTGCGATTGGGGCAGCTTACCAATTGTCGGATCATACAGATACTTGTGCTTTCGTTAGCGATCCTTTGGCCACCCAAATAATGAATCTTTTTAGAGGGATCACTTTTTAAAGTAGACGCTTAAACCGTAAGTTGGTCTAGAAACTTTACATGATGAGAATAAAACTAATTGCACTGCTTGTATCGGTTGCCGTTTCACCTGGTCTTGCACAATTGAAAAAATCTAATCCGAATAAGGATGCCGTCATACAATCTATTGACAAACATCGGCAGGAACTTATAAAACTCAGTGACGAGGTATGGGCTCGTGCGGAAACAGCATTAAAAGAAAATGAATCGTCTAAGATCTTAGCCGATTATGCCGAGCTGCAGGGTTTTCGGGTTAAACGAGGCGTGGCCCAAATGCCTACAGCTTTTATTGCCGAGTATGGGTCTGGTAGACCTTTGATTGGAATCATGGGAGAGTTCGATGCCCTTCCGGGTATTTCTCAAAAAGCCCAGCCCACAAAAGAAGCTTTAGTACCTGGTGCAGGCGGCCATGGATGTGGCCATAACCTTTTTGGAGCTGGTAGTCTAGGTGCTGCCGTAGCATTAAAAGAGCTAATCGCGCAGGGGAAATTGAAAGGCACCATTCGTTTTTATGGAACACCTGCCGAAGAAGCGGTGGGTGGCAAGATATACATGGCCCGTGAGGGACTGTTTAGTGATCTTGATATTTGTCTTGACTGGCATCCGGACGTCGAGATCACTGCGAACATGCAAAGTTCTCAAGCGATGGTTGATTTTATTGTTGAGTTTAGCGGTAAAGCAGCACACGCTGCAGCGGATCCATGGAATGGTAAAAGTGCATTGGATGGCCTCGAACTTTTTTTGGATGGTGTAAACATGCTTCGCGAGCACGTAAGGCCCAGCGTTCGAATGCACTATGTTATTCAGTCAGGGGGAGATGTGCCAAATGTGGTACCGGAGTACGCAAAAGTTTGGATGTGGATACGTGACTCTAAACGAGACGGTGTGGAATCAGTTTTTGCCCGAGTGAAGGATATAGCAAAAGGAGCTAGCTTGATGGCAGGAGTAGAATCAAAAATTACCGTTCAAACGGGAGATTACGAATTGCTGGTGAATCAAAAGGGAGCCCAAACGCTGCAAAAAAATATGGATGCATTGGGAGCAATTGTTTATACAGCAGATGAAATTGCTTTTGCCAAAAAGATTCAGGAAGTGAGTGGAGTGGAGCAAACAGGTCTGAACGGAAAGGTAAATTCACTAAAGGCAACAAAAGAAAACCCGGATGGGGGATCAACGGATGTGGGTGATATTAGCTGGCTTGTGCCAGAGATTACAGCGTTAGTAACAACGGCCCCTGCTAACTCGCCCTGGCATTCCTGGACAGTGGTGGCATGTGGAGGCATGTCGATTGGGCATAAGGGTATGTTGTTTGCGGCCAAGTCATTAGCAATGACAATGGTTGATCTTTATGAAAATGAGCAACTGCGCAAAGACATTCGGGCAGAGTTTGAGACACGGAAAGGTAGTCATGTGTATAAAGCTTATATTCCAGATGGACCGCCACCTATTCCAACAAAATAACTAAATTAGAATTCTTTTGTATAGGGCATCCGTGGGGATGCTTGTAAGAATTTCTTACAGATTTATTCTACATAAAGTACCAAACCTTTTAAGTATTCTCCTTCCGGATGAAAAATAGAAACTGGATGATCAGCAGGTTGTGAAAGATGATGCAAGACTTTGATTTGCCTTCCTGCCTGAATAGCAGAAGATACAATGGTATCATAGAACAATTGTCTATCTACCACCTGAGAACAGGAGAATGTGAAGATAACTCCGCCTGCTTTTATTGCGCTCATAGCTTCAGCATTTAACCGTTGATAGCCTTTTACCGCCTGATGCCGGGCATCCCGGTGTTTAGCAAAGGCAGGTGGATCGAGGATAATCACATCATATTGATCCTGCTTGTCCTTCAGAAAATCAAAAGTATCCTCCACAAAACATTTGTTAATGTTTTCGTTAAATCCGTTTAATTCAATATTCTTTCGGGTGAGTGAAATTGCTTTTTCAGAAGAATCAACGGAATGCACTACTTCGGCATGTGCATTCAGCGCGTATACTGAAAATCCGCCTGTGTAACAAAATGTATTAAGAACCTTTTTCCCTCTTGAAAAATCCCCAAGTAGTTTTCTATTCTCACGTTGGTCCAGAAAGAATCCGGTCTTTTGGCCTTCTTCCCAATCAATATAAAATTTATTGCCGTACTCGCTGATGACATGTGGGACGACACCCATTCCAAAAAGGTACTCATCTTGTCTCACATCACGCATCTTTCCTGGAAGTGTTGATTGGCTTTTGTAATAAACTGTTTTAAGATTGTCGGATAGTGTCTCTTGCAATGCAATTGAAATAAGCATTCGATCTAAATGCATTCCTACTGAATGCGCCTGGATCACCGCTGCCCCGTCGTAATAATCTATGATGAGTCCCGGTAGCCCGTCTCCTTCACCGTGTATCAATCGGAACGAATTCGTTACTACGGAAGGCAAGTTTGAGTTGTTCCGCAGACTTAATGCTTGTTCGATCTTCTTATGCCAAAAATCTTGTACCGGGCGTTGCTTTCCAAAAGACAGCATCCGTATGGTAATGCTGCCATTTTGAAAGTGACCAAAGCCAAGGATCGTTCCCTTACAGTTCTGAACTTCAACCCAGCAACCATCTTGCAGATCCCCTTCTGTTTTTTGAATCGCTCCTGAGAATATCCATGGGTGGAACCGCTCAATAGAATATTCTTTGCCTTTCTTAAGAGTAACTCTTCCCTGGATTGTCATGGTGTGGCCAAGATCAGGGGCAAAAGTATCCAAAAAATATCACTGGTGGACTCAAATGCAGGGTGAGAAAGAAAACCAGATAAGGCTAGCGACAAATGATATGACCCATAGGATGAGTAAAATGCGTAACCTTTTCAACTTCCGGTTATCTGACTCCTTATCACTTCGTTTTGATGAATTGATATAGGCATGGTACAGGTCTTCCATAACTGCGATTACGTTATTTAAATGCCCGAGTTTACTTAAGGATGCGGATTTTATGAAAATGTGTCTGAAAACAGTAGAAATCCCGCAATAAGGGGTACTATTATCTTAGCGTAAGGAACGCAAAGGGTAGTACTCTCCCTTACTTTAGGTTTTATTTTCCCATGATATCGGCATTCTCTCGCAAGGAATTCTTATTTAAGTTTTTTAGGAGGATCATTATTTTTTAATTGAGCTTTGAATTATTAAGGGATATGGATTTCTCCGCCAACGTCAGGCATATAGCCAAGCGATTTTATGCGTCCGTGATTAAATATTTTTGACAGCTGAGTTCGGATAAGTTAAATTCCTTTTTTTGAAAAGGATCGTTGATGAAATAGTCGACCAGATAATTCTTAGTAATAAGGCCGGGGAAACAAGCCTCCTTTCAGTATTGGGAGCCGTCAGTGAAAAAATGGCATGGAATTGAACCTAAATCCGAAAGATTTCGTAATTAGTCTACACACGGGTAGAGGGCGATGAAAATAAGGCAGTTTTGGAACCTTCATACACTGACAAAAATTCCTTTTAAACCTATCCTGCCTGATTTTTGCTTATAGATGAAGAAGTAAAATAATAAATAATAAAACATATTGACACTATGAAAAGATTTGGATCCCTTTTTCTTGCAGCCGTGCTCGGGAGTGTTTGCACGATTGCTTCATTTCAGTGGTTAGACAAAAATGAATCAGGTGCTAAACTGGAATATCTTTCAGGGGTGCCTACAACTAAAGTTGATTATAAGGTTGATGAAAATGGGCAAACGGTTCCATTGGATTTTACCTCAGCAGCAGAAAAGGTTATGCCTGCTGTCGTGTATATTCGATCCACACAAGACCTTAATACCAACGAGGGAGAAGAAACCCAATCGATAGACCCTTTCCGTGAATTCTTCGGGCCCCGTGCACAAAAAGGTCCTAGCCAAAGTTCGGGCTCTGGCGTAATCATCAATGAGGCAGGATATATTGTTACCAACAATCACGTTGTTCAGGATGCAGACATTGTCGAAGTAACATTGTTCGATAATCGGACCCTTAAAGCAGAGGTTATTGGGACTGATCCTGATACGGACCTTGCATTAGTGAAAATCAATGAAAAAGGATTGCCGCATCTTTCTTTTGTTGATTCGGATAAAGCCAGGGTAGGTGAATGGGTATTAGCGGTCGGAAATCCCTTCAATCTTAATTCAACCGTTACGGCGGGTATCATTAGTGCCAAGGGCAGAAACATTAATATTCTCAATAGAAATAATGGTGAGGGTAGCACAGCTATTGAATCTTTTATCCAGACGGATGCTGCGATCAATCCTGGTAACAGTGGCGGAGCATTGGTAGAGCTTAATGGAGGGCTGCTTGGAATAAATACTGCGATTGCCAGTCCAACAGGATCATATTCTGGATATGGATTTGCAGTGCCTTCAAACATCGTGAGTAAGATTGTAGAAGATCTCATAAAATTTGGTGCCGTGCAGCGCGGATGGCTTGGAGTAACCATTGGAAGTGTAAACAGCCAATTGGCAAAGGAAAATGATCTTAAAGTGAGTGAAGGAGCTTATGTTTCTGGTTTTGCTGAAAAAAGTTCTGCGAAAGAGGCCGGTATAAAAGAGGGTGATGTAGTGGTCAAAATTGACGAAACACCCATTAAATCGAGTACTGGTCTGATTGAATACATTGGCCGTCATAGGCCTGGCGACAAAGTGAACATGCAGGTAAACCGAAACGGAAATGAGCTGACTATCCCGGTTGTGTTGAAAAATCGCGATGGCAAGACTGGATCTATAAAACCGGAGGAACGTAACGCTTTTTCTGCTCTTGGTATTGAATTAGCGGAGGTTGATGGAAAAGTCCTAAAAAAACTCGACCTTGATCACGGCGTTCGGATAAAGGAGTTAGGCAACGGAAAACTTGCGAAATACACCGATATGCGCGATGGCTTTATCGTTACAAAGATCAACGATGTGCCGGTGAGATCTGCTAAAGAATTTGCGGAGTTAATAAAGAAGAAGAAACAAGGCGATTTGATTATTTTTTCCGGTACGTATGAAGATTTCCCCAGAGAATTTAATTACGCTTTTAGAATGTAAACACACACAGAAATATGAGGAAGCTGTTTAGAAAAGGCGAACGTGTTCGCAGCAAGATTGACGGAAAGGTGATGGAGGTTCTGAAGTACATCAAGAACAATTTTGTAGAAGTGAAGTGGTTTGATCTCGAAAAAAAAGAGATTAGTGTACACAAGATTAAGGAAGATAAGCTTTCCAAGGCAGCATAGTTAGGGAGTTATCTGTTAAATCATCTTAACTCGATTAACGTCAACAGATAACTCCCATTTCTTCCACACAATATTCTAACTTTGCAGTTAGTAGTTATAAAGTATTGTTATCAAAAAGTTTCAAATCCCCAATTACTACCGGTCATCCATTACCGGAAAGATCAAAGAATCACGTAGATTGAAAGACCTGCGCAAACAGGATTTTACACCTACCATCCTGGACTTTGGCCCTGTTCAATTTTACATCGCCAGGCATTTTGGTTTTTGTTATGGCGTTGAGAATGCCATTGAGATCAGCTATAAGGCCATTGAAGAAAATCCTGATAAACGTGTTTTCTTACTAAGCCAGATGATCCATAATCAGGACGTGAATCACGATCTTTTAAGTCGTGGTATTAAGTTTATCATGGACACGGATGGCAAGCAGTTTATTCCATGGGACGAGGTGAAAAAGGAAGATGTTGTAATTATCCCGGCTTTTGGAACAACCTTAGAGATAGAGCACCTCTTGCTTAGTAAAGGAATTGAAGTGCAAAGGTATAACACGACTTGTCCATTTGTAGAAAAAGTTTGGAATCGCTCCGAAAAACTGGGTGGTGAAAATTATACAATCATTATCCACGGTAAGCCGAAACATGAGGAAACCAGGGCTACTTTTTCGCATAGCGCACAAAACGGGCACTCTATAGTTGTGCGTGACATGGCCGAAGCACAAAGGTTGACAGAATACATTGTAGGCCGGAAAACGAAGGAAGAGTTTTACAAAGAATTTGAAGGTAATCACTCGCGGGGTTTAGATCCAGAACGTGATTTGCAAAAGTTGGGTGTTGTTAATCAAACCACCATGCTGGCCACCGAAACGCAGGCTATTGCGGATTATTTTCGCCAGACAATGATTCATAAATATGGTGCTGAAAACCTCAGTCAACATTTTGCTGATACACGAGATACCCTATGCTACGCTACTAACGATAACCAAGAGGCAACATATAAGTTGTTACTAACAGATGCCGATTTGGCTATCGTCGTCGGAGGATATAATAGTTCGAACACGTCCCACATCGTTGAATTGTGCCAGCGAAAGTTTCCGACTTACTTTATCAATTCAGAAAGGGAAATCAAATCAAATCTTGAAATACATCACTTTGACATTCACCAAAAAGAAAAAAAGATCACTCGGGATTTCTTACCGGATAAAAATTTGGTAAAAATAGTTCTTACAAGCGGGGCTTCCTGCCCCGACACCCTGGTGGATTGTGTGATGCTGAGAATTCTCGAGTTCTTTAAATCCTCCAGAGAATTAGACGATGTGTTAGAAGAAATCGTGGCGAACTAAGCGTTTGACGCTACCTTCTTGCGTCCCTCGTCTACTTTCTTACCATTTTTGTGCTCACCCAAGATGATGACATCTTTAGTGTTTTCATATTGCCTGGCAGCTTGCATCATAGCTTCTTTTGTGTCACGGATAACGATAATGCCTGATTTTGCACCTTTGTTGCGTAATTCAAGATAAAACCCGTCTTTTTTCTTCTTCGGTAATACTGGAGGTCTTCCCATGGTTGTAATTTTTAATGATCTGTGAGACTATTTTTTATTCCCACAAGGGTAAAAACCGGAAAATCCGGCCTTTAGTTCGAATCGCGCAATATCGCGAAATTAATTGGCTTATCCTTGAAGATTTTGAAGGTCGATGCCGGAGCATATGCAATACAGGTAGCGGCTCCGCGGGTTCTTTCACGCCCTTTGTAACGCTTGATCGGTGCCTTGAGACCGTCGGGCACAGAGATTCATAAGATTGTCATGAGCGTGGCTTAGCGTGGAAAAACTGATCAAAAAAAAAGGACTCCAAGGAATCCTTTTTTATTTTGATGTCTTTATTTCCCTACTCACCCTGTAGCCGGGTCTTAAATTTTTTCAATTGAATGCGTAAGGCATCAGCGGCGAGGTCAGTAGCGGCTTCAAAAGAGCGAGCCTTTTCGATGGCGAATAGCTGATTGCCGGGAACACGAAGTTTAATCTCGACTGTCTTATTTTCAATCCCTTCATTGTTGAGACGCAGGAAGACTTCACCGTCCACCAATCGATCATAAAAAGTCTCCAACTTATTCAGCTTCCTTTGGATAAAATTGATAAGCTTAATGTCAGCATCGAAGTGGATGGAATGGACTTGTAACTTCATAGTTGTAAAAATTTAAGTGGAACAAATAACAGTCGGCTTTTATTACGACCAGCCGGCGGTCAGCTTGTAATCATTCTTTCATACGGTTTAGTGTTTGTTAAGCATCAAATCAATTTAGGTCTTAAGCTTTTGGATGAGCCTGGTCAAACACTTTTTTCAACTTGTCGATGGAGTTGTGTGTATAAACCTGCGTAGCAGCAAGACTACTGTGACCAAGCAAATCTTTGACAGCGTTTATTTCTGCGCCCTTATTTAACAAATGTGTTGCATAAGTATGGCGGAGTACATGGGGGCTTATTTTTTCAGCGGATGTATACAAATTCAAATATTTTTTTACACTTCGATAAACCATCATCGGATAACACGGTTCTCCTTTATTAGTAACGAAGAAAAAGCCATGATCTTTCAACACCACTTCTTTATTCCTTCTGATTCTATAGGCTTCAATATTATGAACGACGCTTTTAGCAAAAGGGATTACCCTTTCTTTGTTTCTTTTTCCAAGAACTTTAATGGTTCGATTTCGTAAGTCGATTTGACTTTCCTTTAAGGTAATGAGTTCTGAAAGACGGATGCCGGTGGCATAGAATAGTTCTAAGATAAGTTTATCGCGCAAGCCCTCAAGATTTTCCGGAAACGGTACATCATCCAGTAGATTAGCCATATCACTCTCTTTTACAAAGGAGGGTAGTTTCTTACTGGACTTCAATATGCTGATCTTCGCCATAGGATCTTTGCGAATCACATCCTGTGTCAAGAGGAATTTAAAGAAACTACGCAGGCAGGCGATTTTTCTATTTACAGATATAGGCTCGATACCACCCTCTACCAGGTGAATGATCCAGGATCGAACCACGCCGTGATCGGCGTTTTCGGCCTTGTCATCTGGAAAATTTGATCGAAGAAAATCATGGAATTGATCAAGGTCATTTTTATAAGCCTTCAATGTATGGAGGCTAAGACGTTTTTCGAATTGAAGGTATTTAAGGAAAGCTTCTGTCATGCAAACTACACGATACCCATCAGTATAGGCAATATAAAAAAATAATACCCTTTGGGAAAGACTTAGTGGGGATATGTGGAAAAAATATGACTTTACGATTTGTAAAATCTTTTTCCTCTTCTTAGCAAGAAAGGCGTCATTTTATGAATGATGGGAGTAGGTCTCCAGTGAAGCTTGACAATAATTCGATTGCCAAGAAAAAGGGATGGTAGAAAGCAGGAATGGTGTACGCAAGGGTTTTTTAGAGGGAAAAAACGGAAACCAAAAGTCGCCTTTGCAGGGTGAACTCTCAGTTTTATTTAAGAAATCAACCCTAGACTTTGGCCTCCTGAAGTTTCATTTGTTCCCTGTAAGCAGCGCGAATGATTTCGGCTCTGCGACTTACGGAAGGTTTTGTGAATGAAGTGCGTGCCCGCAATTCTTTTAGAACTCCCGTTTTCTCAAACTTCTTTTTAAAGCGCTTTAGGGCTTTGTCGATTGATTCGTTTTCCTTTATGTTAACGATTAGCATATTTCTTAATTAGGGTTGCAAATATAGTGGAAAGTCAGGAGTTTTTGCAAAATTACTTCAAAATTGATCTTGAAATTACCAACTTTTGTATCTCTGAAGTGCCCTCCCCTATGGTACAGAGCTTGGCATCGCGGTAATATTTCTCAGCCGGAAAGTCTTTCGTATAACCGTAGCCGCCAAATATTTGCACCCCCTCGTTGGCCACTTCTACAGCAACTTCTGAGGCGAAAAGTTTTGCCATGGCTGATTCCCTGGTAACATCTGATCCCTTATTTTTTAAGTCCCCTGCCCGATACGTAAGTAACTTTGCGGCTTCGATTTTAGTGGCCATGTCCGCTAGTTTAAAAGCAATTCCTTGAAATTTGGAGATCGGTTGATTGAACTGATGCCTCTCTTTCGAATACTTTAATGCGGCCTCGTAAGCACCCATGGCTATTCCTAAACTAAGGGCCGCGATGGAAATCCTGCCGCCATCTAGCACCTTCATGGCCTGTACAAAACCTTCACCTTCACCACCAAGCATTTGAGATTTATGAATCCGGCAATCCGTAAAAATTAGCTCTGCTGTTTCCGATGCACGCATGCCAAGCTTATTTTCCTTTTTTCCAGAAGAAAAACCTGGGCTACCTTTTTCAATAATAAACGACGTCATTCCACGTGAATCACCCAGTTCACCTGTGCGCACAATAACGACAGCCACATTTCCCGATTTTCCGTGAGTAATAAAATTCTTAGCGCCATTTAAGACATAATAATCACCGTCCCGATTAGCGGTGGTGCGCATGTTCGCTGCATCTGATCCGGTATTGGGCTCAGTTAGACCCCACGCTCCTAACCAATCGCCGGTAGCTAGTTTAGGTAAATATTTCCGTTTCTGCTCTTCATCACCGAATTGAAGGATATGATTTGTACACAGTGAATTATGCGCGGCCATTGATAACCCAATTGAACCGTCAATTTTTGAAACTTCGCAAATTGCAGTAATGTATTCAAGATAGCCAAAACCGGCTCCATTGTATTCCTCAGGGACAAGCACACCCATAAGTCCAAGCGAGCCCATTTTACGAAACAACTGAATTGGGAACTCCTGATTTTCATCCCATTCCATCATTTTTGGCTTCATTTCAAGGGCACCAAAATCACGGACCATTTGCCTTATTAATTTTTGATTTTCAGTTTCAATAAAATTAACTGTCAAAGGATTGTCCATAAGTACTGCCATATAAATTCTTAAAGATAAAGACTGCAAAACTAAGCGGAATGGATTTAACTAACAAACAACTGTTAGGGATTGTGAAAAGATAGATAAAACTCAATTTTGAAAATCATCAACATATCAAATCTAGTTAAATGTCTTAATTTCGCGATTTCACAACCCCATCATTGATGAAAATAGCTGTAGTTGGCACTGGTTACGTTGGTCTTGTAACCGGGACTTGCTTTGCGGAAACTGGAAACACTGTTACCTGCGTTGATATTGACCAAGAGAAAGTAAAGAAACTCCAAGAGGGGGTTATAACAATCTATGAACCTGGACTTGAGCAATTATTTGAAAGGAACATCAAGCAGGGGAGACTTTTCTTTACCAACAATCTTGAGGAGGGTATAAAAGATGCTAAAGTCATTTTTCTTGCTCTACCTACTCCGCCTGGAGAAGATGGCTCTGCTGATCTAAAATACATTCTTAATGTTTCTGAGGCTCTTGGGCCACTACTTAAAGATTATACAGTTGTAGTAGATAAAAGTACCGTACCGGTTGGCACCGCTGAGAAGGTGAAAGAAAGAATAAGGAAAAAAACAAAAGCGGAGTTTGACGTTGTTTCAAATCCGGAATTTTTGCGCGAGGGAGTAGCGGTTGAAGATTTTATGAAGCCCGACAGGGTTGTATTAGGTACAACAACTTCGAAAGCCCGCAAAGTTATGGAGACCCTTTATGCGCCATTTGTCCGCCAGGGAAATCCCATAATCTTTATGGATGAACGTTCTGCAGAGCTCACAAAATATGCCGCAAACTCCTACCTGGCAACTAAGATTTCATTCATGAACGAAATAGCCAACCTCTGCGAATTGGTCGGAGCTGATGTTGATTCAGTTCGTAAAGGCTTAGGTACCGATAGTCGTATTGGGAAACGCTTTCTTTTCCCGGGTATTGGTTATGGAGGCAGTTGCTTCCCAAAGGATGTACAGGCTTTAGCCAAATCATCCAAGGACGTACAATATGATTTCAGAATTCTGAATGCCGTGATGGAGGTTAATGCAAGTCAGAAAACCAAGCTTATTCCCCGTATCAAAGAATACTTTAAAGGAAATTTGAAAGGAAAAACAATTGCGGTATGGGGTTTATCCTTTAAACCTCATACTGACGATATTCGTGAAGCACCTTCGCTGTACAATATAGAAGAACTACTGAAGGAGGGAGCAGTTATAAAAGCTCATGACCCCGAAGGAATGAAGAATGTTGAAAAGGTATTAGGAAATAAAATACAATACTTTAACACGCCATATGAAGCAGCCGAAAATGCTGATGCGATTTTTATTGCCACAGAATGGCCTGAGTTCCGAGCGCCTGACTTTGACAAACTATCTTCAATCCTGAAAGCAAAAGTTATTTTTGATGGCCGGAATCTTTATGATTTAAGCCTTATGAAAGAGTTGGGCTACGCTTATTTTAGCATCGGAAGGGAGGTAGTCAATGGCTAAGCAACGCGTGTTAATTACAGGGGGTGCTGGCTTTCTCGGCTCTCATCTTTGTGACAGATTTTTGAAAGAAGGGTTTCATGTTATCGCGATGGATAATCTGATCACCGGAGACCTTCGGAATATTGAACATCTGTTCAAGGATGCCGACTTTGAATTTTATCATCACGATGTTTCGACATTTGTGCATGTACCTGGAGCGTTGCATTATATTCTTCATTTTGCATCACCCGCCAGCCCGATTGATTATTTAAAAATCCCAATTCAAACATTGAAGGTAAGTTCATTGGGAACACACCACCTTCTTGGTCTTGCTCGTGCTAAGAAGGCAAGAATACTGGTAGCTTCAACTTCTGAAGTGTATGGCGATCCATTGGTTCATCCCCAAGTAGAAGAATACTATGGCAATGTAAATCCAATCGGACCACGTGGTGTATATGATGAAGCCAAACGTTTCCAGGAAGCGATAACGATGGCTTATCACACCTATCATCAGTTAGAAACAAGGATCATAAGAATATTTAATACCTATGGTCCGCGCATGCGATTAAATGATGGACGGGTACTACCGGCATTCATAGGACAAGCCTTGCGCGGTGAAGACCTTACTGTCTTTGGGGACGGATCACAAACCCGGTCATTTTGTTACGTAGATGACGAAGTAGATGGAATTTTCAGATTACTGATGTCCGATTATCACCTTCCGATGAACATTGGCAACCCCAACGAAATAACCATTGCAGATTTTGCGGAAGAGATTGTCAAACTCACGGGAACAAAGCAGAAAGTTGTATATAAACCCTTACCACAGGATGATCCAAAGCAACGTCAACCGGATATAACGAAGGCAAAGGAAATTTTAGGATGGGAGCCAAAGGTCTCCCGGTCAGAAGGTTTGAAAATTACCTATGAGTATTTCAAATCTTTACCGCAGGAAGTTCTTTTTCAGCGTGATCACAAAAACTTTGAAAAATACGTTCGATAGGGTTAGCAGATGACAAAAAGGAACATTTTAATCACGGGTGGCGCTGGCTTCATAGGGTCGCACCTGGTGCGTTTATTTGTTAATAAATACCCTGCCTATTTTATTGTCAATTACGACAAACTCACTTATGCCGGGAATCTTGAAAATCTAAGGGATGTTGAAAAAAAATCAAACTATCATTTTCAGAAAGGAGATATTCTTGACATAGAATTTTTAGTGGAGGTATTCAAAAAGCATGAAATTGATGGCGTGATTCACCTGGCGGCGGAGTCGCATGTAGACCGGTCTCTTCATAACCCGACAGAATTTGCTAGTACGAATGTAATCGGTACCCTTAACCTCCTGCGGGCAGCTCAATCTTGTTGGAATTCTAATTACCAGGATAAAGTCTTCTATCATATTTCTACCGATGAAGTCTACGGTTCTGCAGATCAGGGGGGGTTCTTTACGGAAGAAACACCAGTTAATCCGCGTTCACCGTATTCGGCGTCAAAAGCAAGTAGCGACCATTTTGTAAGCGCATTTAATAACAGTTATGGGTTACCTACCTTGATCAGCCGTTGCTCGAATAACTATGGGCCCTTTCATTTTCCCGAGAAGTTAATTCCGTTAATGATTAATAACATCATTCAAAACAAGCCTTTGCCCGTCTACGGCAGCGGGGAAAATGTTCGTGACTGGCTTTTTGTTGAAGATCACGTTGGGGCAATTGATGCAATTTTTCATAAAGGAAAAATAGGAGAAGTATACAATATTGGGGGCAATAGTGAGTGGAGAAATATCGATCTTGTTAACTTTCTATGCGATACGATGGATCGAAAGCTTGGACGTGAGGCAGGTACTTCCGCTAAATTGATAACGTTTGTAAAAGACAGGCCCGGGCACGATCTAAGGTATGCTATTAATGCCGCTAAATTGATCAGTGAAACTGGCTGGCGACCGAAAGTTGCTTTTGATATCGGCCTGGAAAAAACCGTAGAATGGTATCTGGCTAACCAGGAATGGTTGAAGCACGTAACGTCAGGGGAATATCTTCTGTACTACACCAAAATGTACCAAAGCATTTAGATTCGCGCACCCAAATAGTAACAATATAAATTATGAAAGGAATAGTTCTTGCCGGGGGGTCAGGTACTCGGCTTTACCCAATAACTATGGCCGTCAGCAAGCAACTTATGCCCTTGTACGATAAGCCCATGATTTACTATCCTCTTTCTGTCTTGATGATGGCCGGGATTCGAGAGATACTAATTATTTCCACGCCTCATGACTTGCCCATGTTTCAAAAGTTGTTAGGTGATGGGAAGCGACTGGGCTGTTCTTTTAACTACGCGGTTCAACCCAAACCAGAAGGACTGGCACAAGCTTTTATCATTGGAGAAAAGTTTGTAGGTAAAGAAAAAGTGGCATTGATTTTAGGAGATAATATTTTTTACGGCTCAGGAATGCAAACCCTCTTACAATCTAACAGCGACCCGGATGGTGGTGTAGTCTTCGCCTATCATGTTCAGGATCCTGAACGCTATGGGGTCGTCGAGTTTGACGCAAACAAAAAAGTTATATCCATTGAGGAAAAACCAGGCATCCCGAAATCGAAATATGCTGTTCCTGGGCTTTATTTTTATAACAATGACGTGTTAGCCATAGCAAAAGCATTGAAGCCAAGTGCTCGGGGCGAGTTAGAAATTACCGATATAAACAATGAATACCTTAGGCGGGGTAAATTGAGGGTTGCGCTGTTGAGCCGTGGTACAGCCTGGCTTGATACCGGAACATTCGATTCGTTAATGCAGGCAGCCAACTTTGTTCAGGTAATTGAACAACGGCAAGGCTTAAAAATTGGGTGCATTGAAGAAGTATCCTACCGGATGGGTTTCATTACCAAGCAAGAATTACTGGAGTTGGCCAAGCCGTTGGAAAAGAGTGGATACGGTACTTACCTGAAAAACTTACCTGAGTACATTTAATGGCCTATGGCCCTTCATGAATTTGCCATAAGCTCGCATACTGAAAGCCAATTGTTCTTTTGTAGCCGAATGTTGGGAAGGCATAACTTATTCATGCAATGTGATCTAAGCCTATCCCAATCAGAGTCTTTTCAAACAAATTCGATACGAGAACCCTATTCTGGACCTGGAAATGGAAAGCTGGAATTCTACCATAGTAAGAAATTCCCGATACTTTTTGGGTTAAAGCAAAAAAGATTTACTTTTGCGAAAGTTTCTGAGTATTCTTTTGGAGGGGACAAAATAGTCCCCTTTTTGTTTATAGAAATTTTCAGATGGAGATTGCGGAGGAAATCAGGAAAATAGCGGAAAAAAAATTGACTGAACCAAGTCAGTTTATAGTGGATGTGATTGTTTCTTCCAGAAAGGGACCGCAAAAGGTGATGGTCATTGTAGATGGGGATCATGGTATAACCATTGACGATTGTGCAAGCATCAGCCGAGAACTTTCAAAAGCCCTGGATGAATCGCCGCTGCTGAATGAGCATTATTTGCTGGAGGTTTCAACACCTGGGCTAGATCAACCGCTGAAGTTAGAGCGCCAGTATAAAAAAAATATTGGAAGAAAGCTGAAAGTAAAACTTCAGGATAAAACCGTCGAGGGAAAGCTCTTGGAAGTTACGGACGTAAAAATCACGGTGGTCCAGGAAACCGGAACAGGCAAAAAGAAAGAGACAATAACAATAGAAATTCAATTTTCAGAAATCGATAAATCATTTGTGTTAGTTAGTTTCAAATAGACGTAACCATGGATGCACATGAATTAATTCAGTCCTTTGCTGAATTCGCAAAACAGAAAAACATCGACCGGCCAACAATGATCCGGATCTTAGAAGATGTGTTTCGCAACATGATTAAAAAAAAATTCGGCTCGGATGAAAAATTCGATATCATTGTTAATGCCGATAAAGGCGATTTAGAAATTTATCGCTTTCGCGAAATTGTTGACGATGACTCCGAGGACATTTGGGATTTTGACAAGATCAGTATCACAGAGGCACATAAAATTGAACCAGACTTTGAAGTTGGGGAAGAAGTGTCTGAACAGATCTTCATCGATGACTTTGGAAGAAGAGCTGTAACAACAGCGCGTCAAACCTTAATTCAGAAGGTTAAAGATCTGGAGAAGGATATTCTTTTTCAAAAATATAAAGAGTTGGTGGGCGAGATCATAGCAGGTGAAGTCTATCAGGTACTCAGCCGTGAAGTGTTGCTTACCGATGCCGAAGGCAATGAGGTTGCCATTCCACGTGGCGAGCAGATCCCGAAAGATCGTTACCGAAAAGGTGAAAATGTGCGAGCCATTGTCCACAAAGTAGAGATGGTAAATGGAAACCCAAAAATCATCCTTTCTAGAACATCCCCTGTTTTTCTGGAAAGACTTTTCGAACAGGAAGTACCCGAAGTTTATGATGGCTTAATTACGATCAAGAAAGTGGTTCGCGAACCAGGTGAACGCGCCAAAGTTGCTGTTGAATCGTATGATGATCGCATTGACCCGGTTGGAGCCTGCGTGGGTATGAAAGGCTCAAGAATTCATGCCATTGTCCGCGAATTGCAGAATGAGAATATCGATGTGATTAATTATACAGAAAATCTCGAATTATATATTCAGCGGGCACTAAGTCCGGCTAAAATCGTTTCTATTAAAGTAGATAAAGATAACGGTCGTGTTTCGGTATACCTGAAGCCAGATCAAGTGTCTCTCGCGATTGGTAAAGGAGGATTGAATATCAAATTGGCAAGCCGATTAGTAGGTTATGAAATTGATGTGTTCCGTGAACTAGCCGAAGGACAATCTGAAGAAGATGTTGACTTAAATGAATTTGGCGATGAAATCGAAAACTGGGTGATCGACGAGTTAAACCGGATCGGACTCGATACAGCGAAGAGCGTGCTGGCACTATCAAAGGAGGAATTAGTGAGACGGACTGACCTGGAAGAAGAAACTGTTGAAGGCGTGTTAAATATCTTGAAAAAGGAATTTGAATAAAAGTTTATCGTACCCAGTTCACAGATCAGCCTTTACAGCTGCGATTAAGGCAACGTTAAATTTCGCAGCGAGAAGGAATTGGGTTTTAAAGTCTTTAAAAAACAGGCATATTTGAGTATGGCAGAGGAAAAATTGATCAGGTTGAGTCAGGCAGCGAGGAAGCTTAATGTGGGACACAATACCATTTTGGAGTTCCTGGCCAAGAAAGGCTTTGAGGTTGAGAATAATCCCAATGCCAAGCTCACTCCTGAGCACGTCATACTTTTGTCCAAAGAGTTTGCATCTTCCGCAACCGAAAAACTCGAAGCCTCAGGTCTCTCTATAGGGGTAAAACACTCAGACAATATTGTTCTCGAAAAAGAAAAAGAAACGGCTAAGAAACGGGTTGATGATGAGGAGAGCAGTATTATGATCAAAAATCTTGGGTCGAAAGATCTTAAAACAAAAGAAGAGCCTAAACCAGAAAAGATTGAGCGTGAAAAGACAAAGCTTGAGGGCATTAAAGTTCTTGGGAAGATTGAACTAGAGAAGAAGGATGTTGTAAAAGAGGAAGAAAAAGGTGAGGTAAGACCAGAGCTTGAAAAACCTGTAATAACAACTGAACTTCAAGAAGATGTAAAAGTAAAAGATGAGCCTTTAAAGGTAAAAGAGGAGTCCAAGAAGAAGGGCGTGCCCCCTGTAAAAAAAGTAGAAGAGGCAATTATTGAAGAAAAACAACCTGAGCAAGAACTAATAAAGGGGAGAGCTGATAAGTTGCAAGGCTTAAAGGTATTGGATCGGATTCAGCTTCCAGAAAAGAAGAAGGACGCTCCGGTTGCCTCTTCAGACAC
>Ga0184629_10000006_pt1 | contig 73112 bp, 63 predicted proteins | sample PLM4_32_b1_FD_133158 | JGI IMG/M metagenome (GOLD analysis project Ga0184629, IMG submission 133158) | Groundwater sediment microbial communities from an aquifer in East River, Colorado, USA - PLM4_32_b1 | ecosystem: Environmental > Terrestrial > Soil > Riparian zone | place: USA: East River...
TATCCTAACCCGATAATTCCAATTTTTTCCATTGCTCTGAATATATTAATATTTGTGATACTCAAGATACCAATCTACAAACTTGCCAATCCCTACTTCAATGGGTGTTGAGGGTTTAAAGTCAACTTCATGCATCAGGTCATCCACGTTGGCATAGGTGTCTGGTACATCTCCTTCCTGAATGGGCATAAAATTTTTTATCGCTTTCTTTCCAATTTTTTCTTCTATAATTTCAATAAAACGCATTAGTTCTACGGGTTGATTATTCCCAACGTTATAGATCCTGTAAGGAGCAAAGCTCGTTGCCGGGTCAGGGGTCATTCCGTTCCAATTTTTATTTGACGTTGCTATTTTTGGAATCAGCCTCGCTACGCCTTCAACGATATCATCGACATACGTAAAATCGCGCCGCATCCGACCATTGTTATAAACGTCAATTGGATTGCCCTCCAGAATAGCCTTCGTAAAGATATATAAAGCCATGTCCGGACGGCCATGTGGACCATACACGGTGAAGAATCGCAACCCTGTCGTTGGTAAATTGTATAATGAAGAGTACGTGTGGGCCATCAACTCATTCGACTTTTTAGAAGCCGCGTAGAGTGACATCGGATGATCTACATTATCGTGCTCGGAAAAAGGTATTTTCTTATTTGCCCCATACACTGAACTCGAAGAAGCATAAACCAGGTGCTTTACCTGATGGTGATGACAGGCTTCCAGGATATTAAGAAACCCATGCAAGTTACTCTCCAGATACGCATGAGGATTTATTAATGAATAACGAACCCCCGCCTGTGCGGCCAAATTCACTATGTAATCAAAGTTGTGTTGATCAAACAGACTGGCAATCGCTTTACTATCCGTCAAATCGGTTTGATAAAACGTAAAATTAGCATGCGATTTTAGAATCGTAAGCCTTGAATTTTTAAGCTTGATATCATAATAACTGTTAAGATTATCAAGACCCACGACATCAAATCCAAGATTGCAAAGTTTTTGAGTAAGGTGAAAGCCTATAAATCCGGCGGCACCGGTAATTAAGACAGATGGATTTGACTGCATGAACGCCTAATTTTAGCGCACAAAACTAACAGATTAGGGCGAATTTGTAATATTTTCTATTTTCGGACAATTATCCCAGTAACTATGGTCGATCAGAAAAAAAACGATGAAATAGATTTAATTGACTTGCTTCTCAAAGTTGTCAGGACATTCAGGGCTAATTTTTGGTTGATTATCCTGTTTTTTTTTCTGGGCTCAGCATTAGGTCTTGCCTATTTCTATACCTCTAAAAAGGTATTTGAGAATAAAATGATTGTAAGTTCAGAAATCTTAACCGAATCGTATACCAAGACTATGTTTGAAAATGCCAATCGGTACAGACGGGAAGGAAATGGTAGGCTGCTGGCCGCACAATTCCATATTTCTGAAAAAGCGGCAATGGAGATTGTTTCCTTAACGGTTGAACCCCTTACCAAAACTGAAGCGGAAGACCTCAAGGAAAGTAAAAGCTTGCTGATAACGGTACAAGTATTTGATGAACAGATACTCCCGGAACTTCAACGGGGCTTGATCAGCTATCTGGAAAATAATGAATTTGCAAAGATTAGGGTGGAACACAAAAGAACCTATATGAAGCATATGCTTGCCAGTGTAGAAAAAGAAATAAAAGACCTTGAGGAATTTAAACTCAGGATCTTTAGAGGTGATTTTTTTCAAAGCGCTAAAGGGAATGTCATGTTTGACCCCACTATCGTTAATTCAAAAATCTTGGAATTAAAGGACAGGAAAATAGGCTACGAAAACAACTTGCAAATTGTTAGCGGCATCCAGGTGATAGATGGATTTACCAAATTCGAAAACCCATCAAAACCAAAGCTTTTCAGCTCTCTTCTGGCTGGATCGTTAGCGGGATTATTTATTGTTGGGTTAGCCATTACTTTCAACTCTATCCGCAAACTTCTCACGATGGCCGAGGCGACCAAATAATCACCATCGCCATGATCTTCAAGCTTATCCAAAAAGAATTTACCCTTGAGCTAAGGCGCAAAGCGGTCATTTCCGGAATAGGCCTATATCTTTTCAGCCTCATTTTTATTTGTTACCTGACTTTTAGTCTTCGGCAAAATAGCATCAATGAAGCCACCTGGTCTGCCCTGTTCTGGCTCGCTATACTCTTTTCGGTAGTAAACAGTGTAGCAAAGAGTTTTATCGGTGAAAAAAAAGGCTCATTCATTTACTACTATGCCATTGCAAGTCCTCAGTCCATTATACTTTCAAAAATTATCTACAACACTATCCTCAGCCTGGTACTTTCCTTAGCAGGGTATTTGCTTTTTTCAATTTTCATTGGCAATCCGATACAAGATACCGGACTTTTTATCCTGACACTAGTACTCGCCTCTTTCGGATTTTCCGCTTCGCTAAGCTTGATTTCAGGCATCGCTTCTAAAGCCAGTAACAGCAACATCCTTATGGCTGTATTGAGCTTTCCAGTCATCATAGCCCTCCTTTTGATGGCCATAAAAATTACTAAGAATGTACTTGATGGCCTGGAACGGTCGGCCAGTGTGGATGAGCTTCTGAATCTGTTTGCAATAAATTGCATTCTCACCGCTTTAGCATACATGCTCTTCCCGTATATTTGGCGCAGTTAATTAGAGTCTGTCTGTAACGTCTTGTTCACGCAAAGGCCGCAAAAAAAGAATAACGCAAAGGCCGCAAAACAGAATTCCTTAGCGGCCTTTGTGGATTTGCTTTGGTACTTTGCGTGAAATATTCAATATCCAAACTTTATAGACAGGACTTTAAGCAACAGGCAGTTGACATTCCGAACAGATGAATTGTCGACTTTTTGTCAACCGTCACCTCATGAAGAACTGGCTTAAAATTCTTGCAGTGTTCTTGCTTTTCTATGTTCACATCGGAGGGATGCTCTTCGATGTACCGCGATTAAATATTTTGAATGAGACTATTCGGGCCCTGTATTTCCACGTGCCGATGTGGTTTGGTATGGTGTTCCTGTTTCTCTTATCTGTTTATTACTCTATTCGCTATTTGAGAAATCCCGCCACGCGGTTTGACTATATGGCTGTTGAATGTGCTAATGTGGGCTTGGTCTTTGGAATTCTTGGGATGGTGACCGGCATGCTTTGGGCCAACTATGCCTGGGGCTCTCCCTGGCATGGCGATCCGAAGCAAAATGGTGCTGCTATAGCGTTACTGGTGTATTTGGCTTATTTTGTTTTACGCGGTTCCATTGAAAATGAGGAGCAGAAAGGCCGTTTAAGCGCTGTTTATAATATTTTTGCTTTTGCCGCTATGGTGCCGCTCATTTTTATCATTCCTCGCATGACTAGTTCCATGCACCCGGGCAGTGGAGGCAATCCAGGATTTAATGTGTATGACCTGGATAGCAGAATGCGGCTTATCTTTTATCCGGCAGTTATTGCCTGGTTTCTGATTGGAATCTGGATCGTTTCATTACGGGTGAAAGTAAAAACCTTGGAAGAAAAAATACTTGAAATAGAACATGGAAAGACTTATTAAAAGTATCGTGAGCCTTGCGCCAATAACCATTTCTCTAACAGCCCGGGCACAAACTCAAGTCGAAATGGCGGATGGAATGCGTGCGGAGGGTAAGATCTATGTGGTCGTAGCGATTATTTTAATCGTGCTGACCGGGCTGGTGGTTTACCTTGTCATGCTGGACAGAAAAGTTAAAAGACTAGAAAATTTATTGTCGGATAAGCATCCGCCAACCAAATAGAGCCTCCCTGGGTTTTTCAGATAAATTTCCTGATTTTCTGACCATTTGTGTCTAATTTTGGACCGGCCATTTGGGGGAGTTATGAGAAAATCGCACATTTTAATTTTAGTAGTCATTGCTGCTGCAATCGCCATAATTGTATCTACTGCTGGTGATGCTAGTACGTATGTGGGCTTTGAAGAGGCTCTTGCCATGTCAACCTCGGGAAATAAGAAGGAAATTCACGTCGTGGGCGAATTGAAGAAAGACGCCACGGGGCATATCATAGGCCTTGAGGAAGGATCTGACCGGGTATCTTTTTCCTTTGTAATGATTGACGACAAGGGCAAAGAGCAGAAAGTAATCTATAATCAGCCGATGCCGCCGGATTTTACGCGCTCAGAAAAAGTGGTTGTCATCGGCAGTTATACTGGCGAGAACTTCAACGCAAGCAAAATCCTGCTGAAGTGCCCTTCGAAATATCAGGAGCAGAAGATAAATGTTTAATGTGGCTACCTTGTCACTCGAATTCACACACACCACGTTAGACTGCTAGTTGACCCGTGGTTTTATACTCTTAAATCAGTGATCATGCATTACTTCATCGGTGACCTGGGTCACCTTTTTGTTATTACTTCCTTCATAACCGCTCTGGTCACTGCGTTTGCCTATTTTAAAGCTACAACGGTTTCAGCTTTAGATCAGCAAGCTTTCTGGCTGCAGAACGGCAAAATAGGATTCTACAGTCATGCCGCCGCTGTTCTTGGCATTTGTGTTACGCTCTTCACTATCATAGCGAATCATTACTTTGAATATCATTACGCCTACAACTACTCCGATAAAAAACTCCCAACCTATTATCTAATATCGACATTCTGGAACGGTCAGGAAGGAAGTTTTATGCTCTGGATGTTCTGGCATGCCGTATTGGGAATTATCTTGATTCATACGAATAAGTTTTGGGAAGCTCCGGTAATGACGGTTTTCGCGTTAGTACAAGCTTTCCTTGCCTCGATGATTTTGGGGGTTGTTATTCCAGGGCTCGCCGTTAAAATTGGAAGTTCACCATTCATCTTGTTGCGGGATGCTATGCGGGATGCCCCGATCTTCGCTGCACAACCTGATTTTATTCCTAAAGATGGTAATGGTTTAAATCCCCTGCTACAGAATTATTGGATGGTGATTCATCCTCCAACACTTTTTTTAGGCTTTGCAACAACCCTGGTTCCCTTCTCATTTTGCATCGCAGGGTTGTGGCTGAAAAAATATCGTGACTGGGTTCGTCCTGCTCTACCCTGGGCGTTGTTCAGCGGCGCTATCCTCGGCCTTGGAATTCTAATGGGTGGATACTGGGCCTATGAAACCTTAAATTTTGGCGGTTATTGGAATTGGGATCCGGTAGAGAATGCCGTGTATGTGCCCTGGTTGATTTTAATAGCTTCCATTCACACCATGATCACATACAAGAACAGTGAGACGGCCTTAAAAGCTGCTATCATTTTAGTAATCTCGGTGTTTGTACTGATTCTGTACTCCACTTTTCTCACACGGAGCGGCGTTTTAGGCAACGCCTCAGTTCACTCCTTTACCGACCTGGGCCTTTCAGGTCAATTGCTGATTTACCTCTTCTTTTTCATGGTTGCGGCTATTGCACTCGCGACATTTCGGTGGAAGGAAATTCCAACGTCAGAAAAAGAAGCCTCCGTTTACTCGCGTGAGTTCTGGATCTTTATCGGCGCGATAACACTTTGCCTCATGGGGTTTCAGGTGTTGATGCCTACTTCCTTCCCGGTCTGGAATAAAATAGTAGGCCTCTTCGGCGGGGAGTCAAACGTTGCCATTCCGGCAGATCAAATTTCTTTTTATTCAAAATCTCAATTATGGTTTGCTGTAGTGGTGGGGTTTCTTTCGGGTATCGGGCAGTTCTTCTGGTGGAAGAATATTGATAAGGAACAACTCAAGCGGGAGCTTACTGCCCCTGTCCTCATAGCACTCATGCTTTTCGCATTGATCATCACCCTGGGTAAGGTTTATACCTTTTCCTACATGATCCTTACACTCGCGGGAACGTTCACTTTGGTTGCCAATGCGAAGATTCTGTTTTCCCTTCTAAAATTAAGTCCGGGACTCTCTGGCGGAGCGGTAGCGCATATCGGTGTAGGTATGATACTCGTGGGCATTATGTTTTCTTCAGGATACTCCAGAGTAGTTTCATTGAACAATACCGGAATGCTTATTTCCAAAGAGTTCGATAAAGATTTTAACCGCGATAATCTACTTCTTTTTGTAAATGAACCACGAACGATGTGGGGATTTGATATTGAATACTTAGGGGAACGACTTGAACCCCGATATCACTCCGGATTTATTCGTAAAAGTGATGTCCTGGAAACGGATGATCGTGACCGCGTTATTGCCCGGTTTGATATTGCTTTAGGTGAAAGAAAGTATAAGCCAAAAGACACCATTGAAATTCGGGGGGAAAATACCTTTTATGAAATTCAACTTCGTCGTGGAAATAATAAGTACACCTTATATCCACGCGCACAGATCAATCCCGACATGGGGGGCTTGTTAGTTTCACCGGATATATATAGAACTGTCTCTGCCGATTTATATACGCACGTTTCTTCGGTCATGAAACCTACGGAAGGTGAAGAATGGAGTAAGCTCGAAGAGATTAAAATCAAACAAGGTCAGGAATTCTTTGCCAACGATTATACTGCAGTCCTGATGTCTGTTGATCGTGTATTTGAGGTAGAAGGTGTCTCGTTAACAAACGAGGATGTAGCGGTAAAAGCAAGAATACGTATCCAGGGTGAGCAAGGCGATTACTTTGCTGAACCAATCTTCCTGATAAAGAACAAAATGGTCGGCCGTATTCCGGACGAAGTTCAGGATTTAGGACTAAGAATTTCGCTCATGAACATCCATCCTGAAACCAATGAATTTAGTATCGGTATCAATACCCGGCAAAAGGATTGGGTCGTCATTAAAGCACTGGAGAAGCCATACATCAACGTGTTATGGATTGGCACCCTGGTGCTCATGACAGGCTTTGGTATTGCCATGACGAGGCGGATTCGTGAGTTCCGGAAAATGAAAGAGAAGGGGCTGGAATAAGTCAGCCTATTTTGTTAAACTGTTAAACTCCATAGGTTTCCATTAAGGTCGTTTCCTCTTTAGGAACGCAAATAAGAGGATGTCACTCCTAAATTCTATGCTCACACTTCCCTCCACAAATAATAAGTCTAAGTGTGGGAGTGTGTGAACACCCCTCTTGCTCTCCGCCGTGGCGGAAGAAGGTGTGAGTGTGTGTTGTGGGTGTGCGCAGAATTATTGAACGGATGTATCACCGTAACCAAATACACTCACTTCCACTCCCGCACATTCCCCTCTTGAGAGGGGCACGGGGAGTGTCACACCCACTCCCACACGCTATTATTCCTCACTTTTTAAATTGATTTTCAATAGCTATTTATAAGAAGCACTACCATCAGAAATTTCTATTGATTACTTTCCGTAAACTTAAACATATGCGGAAAATAGTTTCCATTGCTTTGTTGTCCGTAATCTGCGGTGAAGCGCTTGCTCAAAAAACTAAACAAGAAGTTGCTGCAGCGATTGACGGCAAGTACCCAACCTATTCAACAATAGCAAAGAAGATTTGGGATTTCGCTGAAGTGGGTTACAAGGAAACAAAAAGTTCGAGCTTACTTCAGGAAACATTATTACAGGCAGGATTCAAAATCGAAAAAGGAGTTGCCGGTATGCCTACCGCATTCGTAGCGACCTTCGGCTCAGGCAAGCCTGTTATTGGTATTTTGGGTGAGTATGATGCATTGCCCGGCATATCTCAGGATGCGGTACCTGAAGTTAGACCGATAGACGGCAAATCAGCCGGGCATGCCTGTGGCCATCACTTGTTCGGAACCGCCTCAGCGGCGGCGGCAATAGAAGTAAAAAATTGGCTTACGGCCACGAAGAAACCAGGAACGTTAAGGTTCTATGGAACGCCGGCCGAAGAAGGAGGGGCTGGAAAAGTTTATATGGTCCGGGACGGTCTTTTTAAAGATGTTGATGCTGTATTACATTGGCACCCCGCATCGGTTAACATGACTGAGACGGGAGGTACACTTGCAAACAAGAACGGCAAATTCAGATTTTATGGTGTTGCTTCTCACGCATCGGCTTCTCCTGAACGCGGCCGCTCGTCCCTCGATGCTGTAGAAGCAATGGATGCAATGGTAAACATGATGCGGGAGCATGTTACTCCTGAAACACGCATTCATTATGTCATTACGCGGGGAGGTGAAGCTCCAAATGTTGTTCCCGCATTTGCGGAGGTTTACTATTACGTACGCCACCCCCGACGCGATGAGGTGAAGGCTGTTTGGGAACGTGTGGTTAAAGCTGCAGAAGGTGCAGCGATGGGAACCGAAACTAAAGTTGAGATAGAGGTGATGGGCGGAGTTTACAACATGTTACTGAATGAAACCCTTGCAAAAGTAGTGGATTCCAACCTGCACACGGTTGGAGGATATATTTATACCGCATCGGAGAAAGAGTTTGCTGTAAAAATCCAAAATTCTTTGACAGGAGTCATTCCGAAATTAGAAACCACCAACGAAATAATGCCTTTTCAACTACGCGACGGTACAGCCTCTACGGATGTTGCCGATGTAAGCTGGGCAGTTCCAACGGTAGGGTTATCTACGGCCACCTGGGTACCCGGAACTCCGGCCCATAGCTGGCAAGCCGTTGCCGCAGGAGGTACAACCATCGGATTTAAAGGGATGATTTTAGCAGCCAAGACGCTTGCGCTTACGGCAATGGATTTATTTGAATCCCCGGATGTAATTGCCGAATCCTGGAAAGAACTTCGAAAAAGGCGTGGAGAGAATTTTACCTATGAGGCATTATTGGGTGACCGTAAACCTGCCTTGAATTACAGGGATTAAGCAAGAAATCCAACAAGGCAGTTAAAAAATTCAGGCCATCAGTTTTTCTATCAGGTCATCGACACTGATGCCTTCTGCTTCAGCTTTGAAATTTCTTACGATACGATGACGAAGCACTGGTTTTGAGATGGCTTGTACATCTTCAATATCAGGTGAATACTTTCCGTTAAGCAGGGCATTGCATTTAGAGCCTAACACGAGGTATTGCGAGGCGCGTGGACCAGCTCCCCATTCTAAGTAGTCGTTAGCAATACTGGCGCTGCCTAGTACCCCAGGTCGTGTTTTGTTGGCCAATCCTACGGCATATTCGATGACATTGTCTGCAACAGGAACTCTGCGAACTAAGTGCTGGAAGTAAGCGATCTCCTGGCCGGTAAGTACTTTACTTACTTTTTTCTGCTCATCGGAAGTAGTACTTTTTACAACTTCTACTTCATCCCTAAAGGAAGGATAGGTAAGTTTTATATTAAACATGAATCGGTCTAGCTGCGCTTCGGGAAGCGGATACGTTCCTTCCTGCTCAATCGGATTTTGAGTCGCCAGCACGAAGAAGGGTCTTGGCAATTCATACCGTTGCCCTGCAATTGTCACGGAGTACTCCTGCATCGACTCCAATAAGGCAGCTTGTGTTTTAGGAGGGGTACGGTTGATCTCATCGGCCAGCAGAATGTTAGCAAACACCGGTCCTTTTACAAACTTGAAGTTCCGTTCTTTGTCCATCGTTTCGGCTCCAATAATATCCGAAGGCATTAAATCAGGGGTGAACTGGATGCGTTTGAATTCAAGATCAAGCGATGTGGCAATGGTTTGGACAAGCAACGTCTTTGCTAACCCAGGTACTCCTACTAACAAGGAGTGTCCCTGGCAAAAAATGCCGGTAAGGACCTGACGTATTACTTCCTCCTGTCCGATGACAACGTTGGAAATTTCTGATTTGAGTTTTTTATATGCACCAGCCAAGGCATTGGCGGCATCTACGTCAGAAGAAAAATTTGTCATTATCACTCGTTCAATAGTCCACAGTTATCATACGCTGGGTCGATATTTATAAACACATCTACCCGCGCTTTTTGAAACCACTTTTGTAAAATCCTATCCTTCTTTTCGTTCAAGGTTGCTGCCTGTATTTTTGTCCAATCGTCTTCAAGAGAAGCCTGATGCGGAGCAATCCTGGACTTGTAATATAAGATTCTCACAGCATCTTTACCATCATCTGTCCGATACGTAATTGGCTTAGAGATTTCACCCACGTTCATAGAGTCCAACTTGAAAAATATGATAGGATCCAACTCATCCACGGTTAACTGCACACCTCCCTCACGATCGCTGAAGAACCCACCGTTTCCTTTCGTTTGCACATCATCAGAATATTCCTTTGCAGCACTCTGGAATTTCATACTATCGTTTACAATCAAATTGCGAAGGCTGTCAAGATAACGCGCAGCGTCGTTCAAATCTTCTTGAGAAGGTTTAGGTGAAATTAGTATATGCCGCGATTGATACTCGTTTCCTCTCCGTTCAATCAATTGCATAATATGAAAACCAAAAGGTGATTTAAACGGCATGGAGATTTCATTCGGTTTTAATTTAAAAGCCATGGCTTCATATTCAGGAACCATACGCCCCCGACCAGACCAGCCCATTTCACCACCATTAGAAATTACGCTTGGATCGTCAGAGTATTTCTTTGCTAATGTTGCAAAATCTTCCCCTGATAATACTCTGTTTCGAAGTCCGGTTAACTCCGTCCGGGTATTATTTTCCTGTGCCTCACTTACTTTAGCAATCTTTACGATCTGCGCAACTTCCACTGAGGCCGAAAAATAGGGTAAGCTGTCTTTGGGAATCTTGCTAAAAAAGCGTTTCACTTCCGATGGGGTTACTACGATATCTTTAGTCATCTCCTCCTCCATTTTGCTCACCACCATTTGCTCACGAATTTGTTCGCGCAACTCCAGTCTGATCTGCTCCATCGTTTTACCATATAAAGCCTCCAGTTCATTTTCGGTCCTCCCGGATTGAGACAAAATCATGTCCATTCGATTTTGTGTGTTCAAATCTACTTCAGCATCAAGCACCATGACCGAGTCGATTTCTGCCTTTGCCAACATAAGTTTATTGCGAACCAGCATGGCGAGGTATTGACACTTTGCCTGTTGGGAAGGTGAACCTCCATTCGTAAGGTAATCCTGATAGGCACGCTCCAATTCCGATTTGATCACAATATAATTGTCAACCTTAGCGATTATTTTATCTACGACAAAGCCTTCATTTTCTGGCGGCGTTATATCTTGACCAATAGCATTCAGAACGGAAGCACACGCTACCATAATAAAACTCCATTTTCTTATGTATCCCTTGATTTTCATATCAATTATAAATCTCAAACTCATGCTGATCCAATGCGTACTTATATACTTCATCCTCTAGTTGCTTCGCCAACTCAACTTTCCGTTTGTTTAGAATAATGTTTCGAATATCATCTCTAACAAACGCTAATGGCGATATGTTATCTGAGATCCGGTATTGACCAATCTTCAAAAAATAAAGATAGTTATCATCCGAAGTTTCAAAATAAGGATTTGACTTCAAGAATTGTATCTTGTTTGGAATCTCCGCCAGCGGTGAATTCTTAACAAGCTCATCAAATACCACCCAGTTAGATCCTGAAATGTGATACGCCACGGAAAAACTCAAACAATAGGACTTCAATTCATTTTCATCCTTTTCCCGTGTAGAAAAAATCAACTCTTTTATCTTTCCGGTTCGCGGTGCATTTTTAGGAATCTTTATAAATGTCCCCTGCACAATATTTTGTTTGAGGATAAAATTATCAATATTCCCTTTATAATATTTTTCAATCTCAGGATTGGATACAGCCGTATCCAGATTTTGCTTGATGTAGTAGGTCTGATATTCGTACGCAATAATACTGTATCGGTAGTCAAGTATTTTGCGTTCGACCTGCGCCTCATTTATGTCAATTTTCCGGGAAGCTTCCTGGATCAATAACTGTTTTCGGATCCAACTATTGATATAGGCCTCTACAAGCCTTGCACTGTCTTGTGCAGGTGTGCCAGGAGCAATTATACCAACGAGTTCATCCTTGTAAAGGTAGGAATCATTGGCTCTGGCCGCGGCCGGACGGTCTGCATCGGCATCGGAACTATTGACTTTCATTTTAATCAATTCACAACCTGACAGAAAGAGGCAAATAAGAACCCCAAAAACCCGATGACTCTTTCCTAAGCCAAACAGGGTGTTATTTCGCCTGCAACTGCTGTAAAATGTACTGTTTTCCTTTTTCATTAACCTTTACCGGGTACTTCGTTTTTAACTGTTCTAGCCACATATTCTCCAAATAGGCCTGATAATCGGAAATTATGGCCGGTCTTGCTTCCTCAAACGACATCGGACCGGGTGGCAGTATATCTTTTAGCCACGCAAGGTAATATATTCCATTGTTTTCTAAGGAATAAACGCCTTTTGCCCAAGGCATCTCATTAAAAATCGATTTATCCTCTTTTTTATAATATCCTGTTTCGATTTTGAGCTTTTTGACCCTAACAAGCTCTTGAATTCTATTTTCATCACCCATCAAGACAAGTTCTTTTAATGGAGCGCTGAAATCATTGGTATTCGACGAATAAAGGACTGCTTTTCCCCGCTCCCCTGCCAGGTAGTCGGAGACATGATTTTCGTAATATTTGTGCTGACCAACGGAATCCTCGGAAGCTTTATTCCAAACTTCCTTTTCCATAATTTCAAAGAGCAGAATCCCTTCGTAATACTCCTCCAGCAGAAAGCTGTAAGTAGGATTTTCATGAATAATTTTCTGCTCCACCAATTGAAGGATGTTCGCATCAACGAAATTGTTGTAGAGTTGTTCTAAATATATTTGGGGACGTTGTGCATTAGGACGCTGGTTTTTTTGAGCGTACAACAGGAAATCCTTGACAGCATAGCTTTTGCTTCCCAGGTTAAACAATATTGCTTTCGCAGCGTTTGGGAAAACCGGAGCTTTCCATTTTCCATTTTGGATACCGGAGTCTGCCAACGCCAATACTTCCGTCTTTATATTTTGATTTTCCTTAAACAAGAATTCCTTCCGTAGTTTCGCTTGCATAGCCTGTTTGGATATTTCAGTGCGCTCATCACGCATGACTCGATTTTTTAATGTAGGTGCCATTGTTTCAAATGAAGCTAGTGGGATTTTTTGCTCCAGCCGAATGATGTGCCATCCATATTGCGTTTGAAAAGGATCCGATAACTCTCCAGGCTTTTGCAGGTTGAAAGCTACTTTCTCAAACTCAGGCACACTCGCCATGGCCCCGGTACCAAATGCCGGAATTCTGCCACCATTCTCTCTCGAGCCAAGATCCTCGGAGTACTGCGTACATAATTCTTCCCATTTCATTCCCCCTTGAAGTTGCTCATAGACATTGAAAATAGTGTTCTTTGCTTTTTCATTGTTCCTTGCATCTCCCGTGCGGATCATGATATGCGAAACCTCTAGTGTTCCTTGCGCCGGCCTTCTATCAAACACTTTTATGATGTGATACCCAAATCGTGTTCTCACCGGCATACTGACATCTCCAGTCTTCGTTTGATAGGCGGCCGATTCAAACGGGTAGACCATCTGCATGGCCGTAAAATAGCCCAGGCTACCCTGGTTCATTTTCGCGGAAGGATCTTCAGAATACATCGATGCAGCCTTCGAAAAATCCTCGCCCGCCATAATCTTATTCCTCATGTCCATGATCTTAGTATAGGCTTTGAGTGTATCATCGGGAGAAGCATCGGGTTTTACGTTGATAAGGATATGTGAGGCCTTGATCTCCAGCTTCATTCTGTCATACGTCAGTCGCACTAAACTGTCCGTAAGCCGGGCATCCGGGAGGTAAGGTTTGCGCAATTCATCTTTATAAGAATTGTACTCCTTTACAAAGGAAGCTGTGGTGTCCATGCCACGTTGTCTTGCCTCCCGGACCTTTAGCTTGAAGTTGATAAAAAGCGTCAGGTATTCTTCAATCTTTTGTTTTGTAAAATCCTCCCGTTTGTTTTGATGGTTCTTTTCGTACAGGTAAATAAATTCATTTGCCGTTACCGGGTTGCCTCCCACGGATAAAAGGGAGATTGCTTTTTCTTTTTTTTGTTTATCTTTTTTAGCCTGGCCTAAGCTTAAAGAAATGATCCCACTGAAGAGTAACATCAGGGCTGCACGTTTCAACATAGTTAGTCTGATTCTGATTTAGTTAAAGTGAACACTTTTGACTAAGCGGCAAATGTTTCTGCCGCCTGTTTTCTGGTATTCTATTTTGTCCATGATGGATTTGACCAATCGTATGCCCAATCCTCCTTTGCGCTTTTCATGGACGATGCTGTCGATGGCTGGTGTCGTAAATTCATTGATGTCAAACACGGTACCATCATCAATGAGTTCAAAAACCAAGGGATTATTTTTTTCAACTTTGATGCTGAGCTCAAACAGGTCATCCGGGTTGCAATGATGGGCATGGATCATGAGGTTGGAACACATTTCATCCAGGGCAAGTACAATCTCGCTAATTTCCAAATCGGATATGCCGTGGTTCTTTAGTGAACCGCGGATAAAATCCCTGACGTCCTTCAGGTTTTCGATGCTACAACCGACTTTACACTTATAGTTCATTGACAATTTTCTTAGCTTGAACTTTATCCTTTCCAATTTGTAGCAGCTCATTAAGCCCGAGAATACTGAATGTATTGGCTACCTTATCACTCATTCCAAACAAGACCATCTTTATATTCCGATCTTTGAACTCTTCGATGTAAGACATAAAAACACCTAGGCCTGCCGATGAAATGTATTCCAGTGCGCTGCAGTCTACCAGAATTTTGATAAATCCTTCTCCCACACTTTTGGCAATGGCCAGGTCAAGCTCAATGGAGGAGCTGGCGTCAATTTCGCCAATAAGCGCGATGATATCCGCTCCGTCTTCTTGTAGTCTCTTGATGTGGATCATAGGTTATAAACGTTATTTAAATATTAATGTTCCTTCCATGTATCTGCCTGTTTTCGCCCTTTTGGCAACCTGAACTTTCATGCTAATTAAACTTGACAATCATCGTTGTGTAGTCGTCATCAATAATATCTGTTCCTGAAAACTCATAAAGTTTGCTAATTAAATGATCTTGAACTTGCTTGGCTGGCAAAGAACGGACTTCCTTAACTGTCGACAGCAATCTGTCGTATCCAAACTCTTCTCCTTTATTGTCTTTGGCTTCGGTGATGCCATCGGTATAAAGGACCATGAGGTCGCCCGGCTTATATTCAAATTCATAGGCCTGAATGAAGTTGGAGTAGCTTCTGTTCCGCACCATACCCAACGCCACGCCTTTGTCTTTAAAATACTCCAAGTTTTGTTTTTCCGCGGTGTAATACAAGACCGGACAATGGCCGGCACGTGCATAGCGTATCTTTTTTAGTTGAGTGTTAATGATGAAATAAGTAGCCGAAATGAAAGAGCCACGCTCTAAGCAATACACTAATGCCTGATTAGCCTGTATCATGAAATTATCCGGTTCAATATCACGTTGCCCCAGGCTGTGAAAAATTCCTTTCATTTGCGACATGTGAAATGCGGCAGTGGTTCCCTTCCCTGATACGTCAGCAACAATGATGGAAACAAGATTATCGTTAATGCGGAGCGTGTCATAATAGTCACCCCCCACCTCATCCGCGGATTCTGAGAATGCAGCGATTTCAAAGTCTTTATCTTGCTCAAGAAGCGTTGGTAGCAAACTCTTCTGCACCATCTTCGCGATTTTCAACTCCTCTTTATAGCGTTCATTCTGCAAGGCTTCTTCCATCAACCGAAAGTTCTCTATCGAAATACCGGCCTGGTTTGAAAATGTAGAAACGATCTTTGTCATTTCTTTATTGAAACCTTCAGGCAATTCTTTCAACAAGGCCAGCGTTCCGATGTTACCTCCCTTCACATAAATAGGAAAAGCAAGGATCGAACGAAAGCGCGAACCTTTAAGCGTTGCTAAATGCTTCGACAGATTTTTAGTTTTTTCGCTCCCTTGATCAAAAACTCCTTTAATATGATGGGTGTTCAGGTGATTGATAATATCGTGTGATTCTTTGTCCGTGATTTTATAGGTGAAAAGCTTCTGCTCATGCGCATTGCTGTTTATCTCCAGCCAGGCGGCATCGGCAAATACTGAGCTTACAGAAGTTTCCAATAAAATATTATAAACACTTTCTTCGCTTTGCTCCGTCTGTATGGACTGGCTGATGCGTTGAAAATTTACAACCTCTTCAAGTTTCTGCTCAAAAACTGAAGTAGTTGGCAAATTGAATAAAATGACCAGGAAAGAAAAAATGCTGTACACTGTAACAAAAATGATCAGTGACAAAATAAAAATGTGATGGCGATAATCTGTCAGGTACGGTGAGTCATTGCCAATGCTTTCCATGGAAGCACTGTTCGTATAAAAAATATAAAGAAGGTAAAAAACAGTCAGTAACAGTAACAACAAGCTTGTCCATTTCTGTCTGAAGTTCAGGAAAGCCACCCACTTCATATTGCCGGAGAGCACCAGGCCAACGACTACAAAAATGCCGAGCAGTGTGCCGTAGAGCCATTCGACAAGTGGAAACTTAAAGCTGTTGTAAATAAGTGTAACCAACAATCCGAACTCGAAAAAAGCCCAAAGCCTTAAGAGCCATTTTGATTTTTGATATAAAATGAGACGTTTCCAGGCGCTGAATGCCATCATCAGGAAACCGAGCATCAGGCCAAGGTTGATCAGGTAGATCAGATCCTTAAAGACGATATGGGTCGTGAGCTTAGTGTCATTCAAAAGAAACTCTACGAGGCGAAGGGCAAGGGAAGTCACCGTCGCTATCAGCCCAGTTGCGAACACTCTCCACAACAAATCAACAAAGTTTAACACTTCGTCCATTTCTATCTTGAGCTTGTAGTAGTAGAAAAGGGAAAGGATAAAGAGGTTCAGAATAACGCCTGGCAGCCATATCGGCACATCGGGCTTAATACTATTAACTGAACTAAACAGAATCGAAAGGTCAGTAAACACCAACGCCAGCCAGGTAATGACACCCACTGTAAAAAGTAGTCTGGTAATAGCTTTAGTACGCACAAAATGCCGATTGAGCCCAAAAAAAACCAATCCTGAGATTGGCCTACAATTATAGGAATAAACTAAGAAAGTACCGTTAACCTAAAAGCTCCCAACCTCAACTCGGGCCTTCTTACGAAACCGTTTTTGCGAGGTGGCTGCTTCTTACGATTGCAATCTTGAGAAGAAAGGAATCCCAAAACTGTATAGTTCGCACATCGTACGGGGATTACCTGACCGGTGACGCTCACACATATCTTACGCCTCGGTTCGCAATTGACGCCAGTTGGCTTAATCAATAATAATTTTTTGTGTTAACTGTAAGGTCTGGCCTGCTTTAATAATGTATAGTCCCTGCTTCAAAGGACTTCCAAACTCGAGATCATACTTCAGCGTGCCAGGGGTATTTACATCCAGTACACGATCAAATACTTTTTGACCCTGGATATTATAAATCTGGACCGGAACCGTGGCCTGATCTTTTAAACCATTTACTGCTATGGTCAGATTATGACCATTGGAGGGATTAGGATAAACTTTTAGCGTTGAAAAGCGCGATCCTTCATAATCAACAACCACCAGATCAGAGTATGAAAACTTGCCATCAAAATCGGTTTGTTTGAGGCGATAGTAAGACCTTCCATAAGCTGGATTTGAATCTGTGGTTTTATAATGATTCTCTTCTTTGGTTGTTCCTTTGCCGGGTACGGTTTCAATTTCTTCGAACTGTTCAAGATCAGTAGCCTTCTCTATCGTGAAATAATCATTGTTGAGCTCGGAGGCCGTAGACCATTTGATCTCCACCTGATCAGATTTAAGCGTAGCGCTGAAATCAAGAAGTTCAATCGGTAGGGGATTCGTAGGAAGCGCAACGTTAGATCCAAACGTGAAAGATGTAAAATTTCCAGTTGTAATGGAATTTCCGGTCATGGTGCCTGAAGCTGCTGATCCAGTGCGGGCAAAATTTCCTTCATCTATCCAGTCTGCTCCGTTATATCGTGCGACGCGCAAATTTGCCGCAGCATTACTGGTAATTCCGCTTCGTGTTCCATTTTGCCAGAATAACATAACACGCGCAGCCGCTGCCGTGCCTGCCCGACTTAGAGTCCAGTACTCCACAGTACTAACCCGCAATAGGGTTGCATTCACACTCAGGTCAGAATTCGCTGAAGCAAAATATTGGGCCGTAAACAATGTTGTTGCGTTTCCTGAATTAGCCAATGTGCCAATCCTTGCCCAAAAGGCTCCACTTCCTGTTGGAAATGTAAAGGCTGCAGTTCCAAATTTTCTGACGGGCCCGTCAACATAAGAAGTACTGGTACCCCCTGCGACAAGGGACGTTGAATTAAAGGTTAATATCTCAGCTGATGTTGTAGTAAGTACTCCACTCGTAAATGTCATTGTACCTGCATTGGCTATACTTAAGTCCGTGCTGGGCGATGTAGCCAGCAGAAGGCCGCCGGAGGCCTTATTGACAATAAGGTTATAAAATGTCTCCCCGCCTGCAACTGCAGTAGTAATAGTTTGATTCGCTGTACCATCAAAGGTCACCGTTTCAGTACCTTCTATAAAAGGATCGGCAGCTGCGCTCGACACTGTCCAATTACCAGCAATGGTAACATTGTCATTCCCGGCGTTTACATCTAATGCTGTTGTGGTACCAGAGATAGTAAGATCCCCATTAATGTCGAGATTGCCAGAACTAGATTTTGTGCCACTGCCGGATAATTTTAAATGATGGTATGCCGATGGCGTAGCAATAGTTTGTATTCCAGCATTGTTGTAGTCAACGGTGTTACCCGTATTGGAAGCATTAAGGGTAGTTATAGTTAGGGTACTACCAGCATAATTAAGGGTTGAATTTATGCCTTGCGTCCATTGGCCATCACCCGATAACGCTCCTGCTCCTGTGCTGGACATAGTGACCGCTGCATTATTTGTAAATATTGCAGTCTGGATGGAGCTTTCTGTTATAGTAACAGCATCCGTAACGGTAAATGTTCCTGTACCACTTAACGTTATAGTTGTGGGAGAAACTAGGGAGGAATTTGTAACAGTAATATCTCCAATACTTATTGTCCCATTGTTTACAATACTGTGAGAAACGTTGTCCAGGAAGGTTATCGCAGCACTGGCATTGCCGTTTCCATTTATTTGCCCTCCGTTATTAACCGTTACAGTTCCTCCCTGGTCAATATCGAGCGCAAAATTTCCCGAATAGTCTAACGTCCCTGCCCCGAGAGCATCAGCCGTTCCGTTAACGGTTACTGATGCTGCTGCAGCGGCTCCTGTTATTGAAATAACATCACCTCCTCCTATAACAACGTTGGTGAAATTATTCGGGGCACACGTTCCGCATATTGCCTGATCCACCCCCAAGCTTGACCAGCTTCCCGCAGTGCTCCAATTTCCCGTTCCAACTGCAGAAAAAAGGGTGTTGGTGACTGCAATATTATCAAAGGTGAAAATGTCATTCTTGCTGTCCGTGAAAGCCCTTACTATAATTCTAACATTTACACCATTCAATGCCGCACTGACACCATATGAAGTGGTAATTACGCCAGTGTTGGTTGCCTGAGAGTGGAATAATATTTCCGATCCAAACCCGGATCCCGCGTCAAGCTGGTAATAAACATCCAGATAATCCCCTGCTTCTGTAAATGATGTACTTGTTTCAATGTAAATGGAGACATCTGTATTTCCTGAAATCGATATAGATGGAGAGGTCCAAACCCCTTCTGCCTCCATTCCCTGAGTACCTCCACCAATGAGTTGAATTCTACCAGCACTAAAATATCTAGCCCCACCTAATTCCCCAACCTCGAATACCGCTGTGGTGTTGCCACTCGCAGGAGTGAAACAGCCAACACAAGTTGTTGTCCATGTACCGGTCGGATTTCCAGTGCCTGTTAAGTCCCCGGCAGCTTCCCCTTGAAAATCTTCGGTCCAAACTTGCGCATAGGAAACGCTTGTTGCCAAAAAAATAAGAATTAAAAACAAAACACTTCTCAACGTCATACATCAATTATAAGTCAATTACCCAAGATAATCAACGGATTTGTCGCCAGTTTACTTCCTGCTATAATTCGGTGCCTCACGTGTTATCGTCACATCATGCGGATGGCTCTCATTTACTCCGGCTGCCGTGACTTTTACAAATTTAGCTTGCTTTAGTTTTTCAATGTTTTTAGCCCCGCAATAGCCCATGCCAGCTTTCAGCCCCCCGGTGAGTTGATAGAGCACTTCAGAAACTAATCCTTTGAAAGGAACACGGCCTGAAATCCCTTCCGGCACTAACTTCTTCACGTCATCTTCTACATCCTGGAAGTAGCGGTCTTTGGAGCCATCCTCCATAGCTTCTATGGAGCCCATACCCCGGTAGGATTTAAACTTTCTTCCTTCGTAAATAATCACCTCACCCGGAGCTTCTTCCGTTCCTGCCAGGAGTGAGCCGATCATGACGCTGTCTGCCCCCGCAGCTATGGCTTTTACAATATCCCCTGAGAAACGGACGCCGCCATCGGCAATAACACAAACGCCAGAACCTTTCAGGGCTTCAGAAGCTTCATATACAGCCGAGAGCTGAGGCAACCCCACACCAGCAACAATTCTTGTCGTACAAATGCTCCCGGGGCCAACACCCACTTTTACAGCATCGGCTCCAACACCGGCAAGCGCCTTTGCAGCCTCCCCAGTAGCGATATTTCCTACGATCAGATCAAGTTCAGGATACTTCTGTTTTACACGCCTGGCGGCATCCATTACACCTTTTGAATGACCATGTGCTGTATCGATACTGATGACGTCTGCACCGGCTGCTTTTAGTGCATCAATCCGGTCCAGAATGTCGGGGGTGACACCAACCGCTGCCCCTACACGTAACCTTCCAAATGTATCCTGGCATGCAGTAGGTTTGTTTTTCCTTTTTTGAATGTCTTTAAAAGTAATCAATCCAATAAGTTTTCCTTGTTTGTCTACGATAGGAAGTTTTTCAATTTTATATTTTTTTAATGTTCCTTCTGCTTGTTCCAGGGTAATGCCTTCTGCTGCTGTGATTAGATTCTCCCTGGTCATGATCCGCTCTACAGGAACATTCATTTCTTTCTGAAAGCGCAGGTCACGGTTTGTAATAATTCCCACCAGTTTACGGTTGTCATCCACGATCGGAATGCCGCCGATCTTAAATTCACGCATGATATTTTCAGCTTCTTGTACGGTAGAATGAATATTGAGTGTAATGGGATCAAGGATTAGGCCGCTTTGTGAACGTTTCACTTTGCGTACCTGCTCCGCCTGTAGTTCGACCTTCATGTTCTTATGGATGAACCCCAAGCCTCCCTCCATCGCGATGCTAATCGCCAGTTCGGCCTCTGTTACCGTATCCATAGCGGCGGAAACAAGGGGAATATTGAGCTTTATATTGGAAGTAAGCTTACTGGAGGTGTCCGTTTCACGGGGAAGAACTTCTGAGTATGCTGGAACAAGAAGCACATCGTCATAGGTGAGGGCTTCAAACAGGAATTTGGAATTGTCGAGTGGCATGGCAAATAATTTACGATCCATTATTTGCCGGGCAAAGGTATAATTTAATTGGCTAATTCACTAACCGTTCGAGGGGATGCGTATTATTTCTTTTCACATGCTTTATGTACGACAATTTTATGCTGAAATTCACGCAACAGCCTTATTTTTGACTGCTAAACCATCAACATGAAATTGAAAAGACTATTTTTTACGATTGCCTCCGTCTTTCTTATTGCCGTTTCCTTTGCGCAGGTGCAAACCGGAAAAGCATCCTTCTACGCCGATAAATTCGAAGGGATACCAACAGCCAGTGGTGAAAAATACAGGCATAATAAATTAACCGGTGCACATAAAACGCTGCCTTTTGGAACGAAAGTGCGCATCACCAATTTGGCCAACGAGAAAACTGTTGAAGTCACCATTAACGACCGTGGTCCTTATGTTGAAGGCAGGATCATCGATCTTTCTAAAGCTGCGGCAGAGCAACTTGGCTTTCTGAATAATGGTTTGGCTGAAGTAAAATTAGAAATTGTTGATCCTGGTGATGGAAAATCGAGTGATATGGGCAGAAGCATTGACCAGGTAACAGTGGATGAAAAAGAGTTTTATGAATTTGAAATTACCCGGCACAAGCCAAGGGGATTTGGCGTACAAATCGGCACCTATCAGGAATTAGTCAACCTGATGCGCCTGGCCGATAACCTTAAGAACTCGTACAAAAAAGAAGTCACCGTTCAGGTAAAGATTATCAATGGGGTAAAGTATTACGGGCTCATCCTTGGACAATTCTCATCACGCGCTAAAGCGGAGCAATTCCGCGAGGAAATGAGAAATAAATTTCCCGATGTTTTCATTGTAGAATATAATCGTCTCTAAGCCGTTTGTAAGACCCAGTGAATGATCCCTTCAGTAAATGACAGCGGCTATCAAGGTTGAATTTTGTCGCAGCGATACGCAGAGAAAAAATAGCCAGAGTTTTCACCGAGATGATCTTTGTGTCTTCAGCTCGGTAATGGCCGGTTTCACGGTTAAGCAAGTATGACAATGGATATTAACGTATAACGCCTGCCTGCCGGTAGGCAGGATTAACAGTCTTCTAATTTCTTTTTTACCTAAAAAATACTTCCTTGTTTATTAATTCTATTGATTGACCTTCAGGTGTTTTTCAATTGCCTTACTCCATGGAAATTGTTGGATATGTAGCTTCCGTTTGCATTGGCCTGATCCTGGGCTTACTGGGAGGAGGAGGGTCCATTTTATCCATCCCCATTCTCGTTTATCTTTTTCAGATCGATGTTGTTCTGGCTTCGGCCTATTCGTTATTTATTGTTGGTGTTACCAGTCTTGTTGGGTCAATTCCAAAGTATAAAGAAGATCTGGTACATGTTCGGACTGGTGTTTTATTTGGGCTGCCCTCCATCATTAGTATTTTTGTTACACGCAAATGGATAGTTCATATTATTCCCGACGTTATCTGGCAGGGTGATTCATTCATTTTCACGAAACGCTTGTTGCTGCTCGGTCTCTTTGCAATACTCATGGTACTAGCTTCCATCTCGATGATTAAAGGACGTCAGGAAATTGAAAACGATGAGCAGCGCTTCAGGACGGTTCTAGTGATCCTCGAAGGATTACTAATTGGTTTTCTCACAGGTTTAGTAGGCGCAGGAGGCGGATTTTTGATTATACCTGCGCTTGTATTGCTAACGGGCTTGACCTTCAAGGCAGCAGTGGGTACTTCACTTCTTATTATCGCTATTAATTCATTGATGGGCTTTTTGGGTGATTTGACAAACTACACGATGGACTGGCCATTTCTTTTTGTGATCACAGCATTGGCTGTGCTAGGGATATTAGTCGGAAACAAGCTCTCGCACAAAGTATCGTCAAACCAACTGCGAAAATTATTCGGATGGTTTGTCCTAACCATGGGCTGTTGGATACTCATTCGAGAGATTCTGCGATAGCAAGCGATTTAATAAAATAGGATGCATAAATTATACGACCCTACCTTTTATTGGATCGAAGCAATAACTTCCTGGGCCGCGCGCGCTCCTGAAAGCAACGCTCCGTTTAGTGTGCCAAACTCTCCATTGACATCGGTCGCCTCACCGGCAAAGAAAAGTTTGTTATTAATTGGTTCTGCAAGATCAACACGATCTTGATTTGTCCCTCCCGGTTTAGAATAGGTTACTCCGCCTTTAATATAAGGTTCCAGCGACCAATCCTGAATAACGGCAACAATATTATCGTTGAGATCCTTACGAGCATGAAGGGTTGCTTTTCCATCGAATATCGAATCCAGTTCGGCCAGTAAAACCGGAATTACATCTTTACCCAGTGAAGAAAGCGCTGCCGCTTTTGGACCCGCAATCGTTATATCCAATGTTTTTGTAAGCTCACTTCTACCGGCACCGCTATTGAAATATTCCGGTGCCTCTGTACCTCCATAAAGGAATCCTGAGCTCAGTCCCCAAAAATTCGCCTTGAAATCAAGCAGTACACGAAGTGCAGCATCCATATCCATCGTCGCCAATGCTGAAGTTTTTTTTGAGGGTAGCCCAGGAGTGAAGTTAATGCTTCCGCTTTTCAAAATAGAAACCGGAACCGTAACAATAACCTTATCCACTTCAACCGAAAAGGTTTCCGTACTTGTTGTCTTCTCACCACTAACGACGATTTTCTCGCCCGTGTAATTAATATCCTTTACAACTGTATTAGACTCCACATCGGAAACTACCTTGCTGAATCGCGAAAGCAGTGCATCCTGCATTGGATTATCAGCAAGCGTCAGTATCTTCTTGTTTCGTGTAATTAAGCTTAATCCCTCGGCTAATGCTTTAATGCTAAGGCGATCATTCGAGGTTCCATTTTTATTACCAATCCAGGAATTCAAAATAGCATACATCCGCGGGCTAATGCCTGCTGCCGTTACGGCTTGCTGAACAGAAACATTACTTCCTGAATACGAAGCTAGGTTGTCTAAGAAATTCTTCGCGGCGATAAAATCAGCGTCAGTCTCGACCGTTGCTGCCTCCGCAAAGGTACCATCCAGAAAGTAATTGTCTGTGGTAGTTGCACTCAGATCGACCGTGGTCAACTTTAGTTCATCTATTATTTTTCCCCAGCTGGAATCCGATCCTATGATCTGTGCGGCACCGAGTTCATTTGGAAAATCGCTGCTCAATTCAGTTTGAGAATTGATCAGCAAGGATGCAGACGGTGTGTCAGTTGATTTTAAGGTTCTCACACGTCCGCCTAACCGATCTGAGGCTTCGAAGATCACGACCTTAATGCCCTGAGCTTTCAGAATATCGGCAGTGTACAACCCTGCCGCTCCGGCTCCAATAATAGCAACGGTACCCTCATAACCAATTTTCGGCTTAGGATCATCTTCGGAACAAGAACTTAACCATCCAGGTAAAACAAGCCCTGCCGATAAACCAAGCCCAATTTGCTTAATAACCTTTCTACGCTTCACAGTCTCAATTTTTAGAAAGTCAAGTATCGTTCGAATTTTAGAGAAATATAACCGATTTTCGGCCTATGAATTCAATTCCTCTGCCAACGGTAAGAAAAGTCGCGGTGATTGGCCCGGAATGCACTGGCAAATCTGACCTGTCCGAATTTCTTGCCGGCCACTTCAAAACAAGCTGGGTGCCTGAGTATGCAAGAGGCTACATCGATAACCTGGTTCGTCCGTACGCTCAACATGATTTATTAGCCATTGCTCATGGGCAAATACGAATAGAAGACCAGTGGACACGCGACAGTAAAACGGTAATAATTTGCGATACGAACTTATACGTCATCAAAATCTGGAGTGAGTATAAATTTGGAAACTGTGATGAAGAAATCTTGAAACACATCGCCACACGGAAATATGATCTTTACCTTCTTACCTATATAGATCTTCCGTGGGTAGATGATCCTCAACGTGAACACCCGGATAAACGCGAACAGTTATACGAGATCTATCTGAAGGAAATGAAGAATCAACCTGTCCCCTTTGTGGAAATAAAAGGCGAACGAGAACTCCGCAGAAAAACAGCGATTGAGGCCGTCGAAAAACTTTTAAAATGAGCATTCCTACAGGGCCGTACGCGGCACTTAAACTACCCGACTTTCGACTATTCGTATCTGCTCGTTTTTGTGTTACACTGGCCATACAAATTCAATCCGTAGTAGTAGCATGGCAAGTATATGAACTTACCCATGATCCCCTATCGCTTGGACTGATCGGCCTGGCAGAGGCAATTCCTTCTATTGGTGTTTCGCTATATGCCGGGCACATCGCTGATATCGTGCAACGAAAAAAAATAATTTTGTCCTGTGTTAGCACACTTCTTATTTGCTCTTTCGCATTACTTTTTTTTACGCTCGACCCTGGCAGGTTTTTACTTCACTATGGAGTAATCTCCATTTATGCAGTAATTTTCGTGAGTGGCATTGCGCGTGGTTTCATTACGCCAGCCATGTTTGCCTACATGCCTCAATTGATACCGCGGGAACTTTATAGTAATGCCATCAGCTGGAATAGTACGTTATGGGAGACCGCTGCCATTGGAGGCCCGGCTATTGGTGGTTTTTTATATGGCTTTCTGGGCATTCGGGCCTCTTACACCGCCGATGTCCTCCTGATGTTAGCAGGCCTACTGCTGGCAATAGGTATAAACAACAAACCGTTACCTCCTGAAAGTGATGAGCAGGGCATCGTCGAAAAAATCCGAGCAGGTTTACGATTTGTATTTAGTAACCAAATTATTCTGGGCGCTATCTCCCTTGATTTGTTTGCTGTACTGTTTGGCGGGGCTGTTGCGCTGCTCCCCATCTTTGCAAAAGAGATTTTGTTCGTGGGCCCTGAAGGGTTAGGCGTGCTCAGGGCTGCACCTTCGGTCGGAGCATTACTGATGGCTATTTATATTACGCATCATCCCATAAAGAAAAATACAGGCAAGACTTTACTGTATTGTGTTGCGGGATTTGGTGTCTGCATGATTTTCTTTGCTGTCTCCACCGACTTTTGGCTCTCGCTGTTTTTATTGATGATGAGCGGCGTGTTCGATTGTGTGAGCGTAATCATTCGCAGCACGTTGCTTCAGACGTTGACACCGGAAAATATGAAGGGCAGGGTTTCAGCTGTTAACCACATCTTTATCGGTTCTTCCAATGAAATTGGCATGTTCGAATCCGGCGTTGCTGCAAAACTCTTAGGTGTAGTTCCTTCTGTGATTTTTGGAGGATGCATGACGCTTATCTCCGTTAGTGTTGTCGCCCTCCTTGGAAAATCTTTACGGAAATTGCAGCATGTTCATTAATTTAGCCTGATGCAGCAAATCTCCATTAATACACCAGCACTGCTCTTTCCGGCCATCACCTTGATGATGCTAGCCTATACCAATCGTTTTCTTGCATTGGCAACATTAATCAGGAACTTACACGCCAAATACAAACAAATACAAGAGGACCGGGAGATTATAAAGGAACAAATTACCAATCTGAAAAGACGATTGGTCCTGGTGAAACAAATGCAAGCCATGGGAATAATAAGCTTTTCCTTTTGCGTGCTCAGCATGCTGTCTTTCTATCTCCAATATGAAAGTTGGGCATTCGGTATTTTTGGCTTGAGCCTGCTTTCACTACTATGGTCTCTCGGGCTTTCATTGAACGAAATTTTTATTAGTACAAGAGCGTTGGAGATTGAATTAAAGGACATGTTAGAAGAATAGCTATGTCCATTGATCTTAATTGATACGAGCATAAGCTTTTATGGTGAGAAATTCTTAATTTCAATTGCTCCAAAAGACCTAAGCTTAAGAAACGCTGATAACATCTTGGGCTGGATCACAAGAACTAATAATTACTACTACATCCTGAAAACCTTTCATTCCAATAATCCAGATAACATGACCACCCGCAGATCGTTCTTTCAAAAATCACTTGGAGTTGCTGGCGCACTATCGCTTTCACCATTGATGCATAAAGCAGCGGCGGAAGACGTATCAGATGCCTTGATCGGTTTAAATAAACTTTCACCTTTGGCGGCAGTTAACGATGAGGAACTATGGGCCCGCATGGCACAGGCGTACACTGTTTCTCCAACTATTTTAAATCTTAATAATGGAGGAGTAAGTCCGCAGCCAAAAGTAGTGCAGGATGCTGTAGACCGTTACTACCACCTGAGCAATGAAGCACCTACCTATTATATGTGGCAAATTCTGGATAAAGGTCGTGAACCCCTTCGAAGGAAACTTGCAGACCTCGCCGGAACATCTTCTGAAGAATTGGCCATTAACCGAAATGCAACGGAGGCGCTCGCCACGGTAACCTGGGGCCTCACCTTAAATAAGGGCGACGAGATAATTATGACAAAGCAAGATTATCCTAATATGATCCACGCCTGGAAGCAAAAAGAAATGAGAGATGGAATTAAGATCAAGTGGCTGAGCTTTGTACTACCCATCGAAAAAGCGGATGAAATTGTTGGAGCTTTTGTTGAAGCAACTACTTCCAAAACTAAAATCTGGCACATCACCCACATGATCAACTGGACGGGTCAGATTATGCCCGTGAAAAAACTTTGTGAAGAGGCTCGTAAAAGGAATATTATCTCCATCGTAGACGGTGCACACACTTTCGCCCACATGGATTTCAAGCTGACGGACTTTAATCCTGATTACTTCGGAACAAGTTTGCATAAATGGTTGTGTGCCCCCTTTGGCACGGGCATGCTCTATGTTAAGAAAGAAAACATTGCGGGCTTATGGCCACTCTTTCCTAACGATAAACCCCAAAGCGCTGACATTCGAAAATTTGAAACTTTAGGAACACGTTCCTTTGCTCCTGAACAGGCGATTGGTCAAGCCATTGATTTTCACAATGCCATTGGCAGCAAACGCAAAGCTGAACGTCTCCACTTTCTTAAAAACTACTGGTGCGAAAAGGTAATAAAAAACCCACGCGTCAAGTTGAATATTTCTTTAAACCCCGAATTTGCTTGTGCCCTGGGAAATTTTTCAATCGATGGTATGGAACCTGAAACCGTAGCAAATCGATTAATGGGTGAATTTCAAATTCATACGGTCGCCATTAAATGGGAAAATATCAGTGGCGTGAGGGTAACTCCACATGTATATACCACTACAAAAGATCTGGACCGATTTGTTGATGCTGTGTTAAAAATTGCAGCGTCATAAAGACTCGCTCAACGTCGACCTGACTCTAGTAGAACGTTCAGTTTTAGGTTTCAGTCACGAGCTCTTTCAAGCATTTAATCCATAGTGGATGGTCGTTAAGGCTTTCCACTAATTGAACTTTTTCGCCACCATGTGCTTTAAAAATCTCATGATATTCGTCTCCAATTTCGATAATGGTTTCCAAACAATCGGCCGTAAAGGCCGGGGAAAAAACCAAAATTCTTTTCATCCCTTTGCGACCGCATTCTTCTACAACCTTATCGGAGAATGGTTCAAGCCATTTTTTATCCAATCGAGATTGAAAGCAAACAGTGTATTTCTCTTTTGAAATACCCAGTCTTTCAACCAATAATCGGGTAGTGGCATAACAAGTGGCTTTATAGCAGAACTTATTCTCCTCTGTGATTGCATTTTCACAGTCATGATCCGAACACAATCCTTCTGTATAAATTTTATCAACCTGACGTTCGGGTAATCCATGATAAGAGAAAAGAATATGATCGTATGCATTAAGGTCATACTGCTTGCCACGTTCTACAATGGCGTCAATAAACGTTGGATGATTATAATACTGGCTGATGAACCTCACTTCCGGAATGACCCACCAGGTGCGAAGTATACGCATAACTTCATCGTGGGCCGAACCTGTTGATGCCGAGGCATACTGCGGGAACATCGGAAGAATAATAATTTTTGAATAGTTTTTCTTTCGCATGGTCTCCAACACAATGGCGATGGATGGGTTCTTGTAACGCATGGCCAGGTGCACCTCGTATTCGTCGCTTAAATCTTGTTGCAGAAGGGCTTTCGCTCTGTTGCTGTAATACAGCAAGGGGGATCCATTCGCTGTCCATAGCTTTTTATAGATCGCGGCCGATTTTGGAGCCCGAAAAGGAACAATGATGAGGTTAACCAATATTTTTCGGGGAAGCCAGGGAAGATCAATGACGCGTGGATCGTTGAGAAACTGGGAAAGATACGATTGAACATCTTTCACCGAGGGGCTGTCGGGTGTACCTAAATTAACAAGTAGAACTCCGGTTTTGCTTTTCATAATGTTTTAATACGGAAGGGATTCTGCCAATCCGTATAATCCGTTTACCCAGTACCTTTACTAATCACCGACTGCCATTGCTGTTAGTTACTATTGCAAAATTAAGGTGTTTAAAAGTTAGGCTAGAATTGGCGCCCGCTTAAACGGCTTTGTCTCGTCAAAAAGTTTTCTATAGGTAGCATGCCTTTTGTTAACTTTTCCGCCAACCTGATCAACGATGTTAATCATTTTAGGATTAAAATCACCTATCCAATTCATTTCGTACTCATCATAGCGTTTGTACTCATCCTGTAAGACTTTGCGCGACTCCAGCACCATGGCGCCATCTAAACCTTTAGCCTGATGTTCCGGGGCAACACCAAATAGAACTCCGAATGCTTTCCGATTTGTTTTTAGCAACGTATGCCAAACAAACTTAACTTTTCCAATCCAGTCAAGCTTACCATTTACGTATTTAAAAATCTGATTGATTTCTGGAAGTGATAGAAAAAAGCTAACCGGCTCGCCTTTATAAAAACCGAAATATAAAAGCCGGCGATCCATAATAGGCTTCATTTGCTTTACGATAATCTTGGCTTGCGTCATGGAAAGCTCAGGGTTTTCAAATCGGTTAGCCCAGGCTTTGTTGTATACCGCAAGGATATACTCCGGGAGTTTGTGAAGCTCATCTTTCCTCAGATAGCGAAACTCATAATTTGGATCTCTTGCGGCCATCTCTGCCTTGGCCGAGAGTTTGGGGGAAAGAGGTCCTTCAATTGTTCTCCGAAACGTGAGTTGGTAGAAATAAACCTGGAATCCATAGGCCTCAAAAAAGTCCTTATAGTAGGGGAAGTTATAATTGCATTGATAGTTAGGCTCATGCTCAAAGCCCTCGATCAAAAGTCCCCACCATCGATCGCGATTCCCGAAATTTACGGGTCCATCCATCGCCTCCATGCCTTTTAGCTCAAGCCATTTCCGGCATTGATCAAAGAGCATAAAGGCTGCTGCCTTATCGTTGACGCATTCAAAAAAACCCATTCCACCTGTAGGCTGATCGTTACCCTTCGAAACAGTTTTTTGATTCACAAATGCAGCCACCCGCCCAATGGTTTCATCCTGATCATTCAGCAAAAGCCAGCGGATGCATTCCCCGTGCCTGAAAGCTTTATTCTTCCCTTTGTCAAAAACCTCTTGAATATCCTTGTCCAAGGGTCGGATCCAATGTGTTTCACTTTTATAAAGCCTTACAGGCAGCATCAGGAATTCCTTTGCCTGCTGCGGTGTGGTGACGTCTTGTATTTTCATTGCTGTTCAACTCCAATCGAGGAGGACACTTTACTGATGACACTATTAATTCGATTAGGCAATACGATGCTAAACCTTGTGCCCTGGCCAATTCGACTCGCTACAGAAATTTGCCCGCCGAGTTTGTCTACAGCATTCCTTACAATATACAACCCTATGCCTGAACCATCAGATTGTTCAGTGGCACGGTAGAACATTTCGAAAACTTTAGTTAAGTTATCCTCCTCAATTCCAATACCGTTGTCGGCAAACGCAATTTCGGCACGCAAGTGATCAACGTTTATTCTAATGCCAATTTCAGAGGTAACCTCATCCAGTTTCCTATACTTAATAGCATTGGAAATAAGGTTGCGCAGTATCTCCGCAATTCGCCATGGGTCGCTGTAGAAATCAATTCCATCAACTTTGACAAGACGACTAATACCTTTTGCACCTTCTAAATAGTTGAGGTCGTTAAATGTCTGTTGGATGATCAGATTAAAATCAACCTTAGCAATGTTGACTTCCATCTTAAGATTTTTGGAATGGCTTAACACATCGCCTATGAAGTGATCAAGGTGCTCTACTTTGGAGCCTATGATGTCGATGTAATCCATTGGGTTATCGGTATTCCCCGGAAGTTTGGCCAGGTTCACCAACCCCAGTATGGACGAAAGCGGCGCCCTCAGATCATGCGAAACTTTGTATACAAAATTATCAAGTTCTGCATTTCTAATTTTCAATTCCTCTTCTACTCTTTTGCGGTCGGTAATATCGACATATACCCCGTAAATGCCGATGGTCTGATTATCCAGCATTACCGGCATACCATATAAAATGACATTTACAATCTTGCCATTGCGATGCTTTCGTACAGTTTCGATACTTACAACCCTGTGGCTTGCTATGAGTTGGTTTAAATCAACACCCTCGTTCGTTAATTCATCCGGAACAATAAAATCGTTAATGCTCCGGTCTCTTAGCTCTGAAAGGGTGTAACCAAACATTTCTTCAAACCCTTTATTTACCTGCTCTACTTTTCCCGAATCAGTCAATAGCACTACGGCCATGGGAACGTTATGAAAAAGCTGAGCCAGCAACGTTTCATTCTTTTTGACGCGGGTTTCAGTCTGTTTGCGCTCTGTTATGTCTTTGAAAATTACCTGAACGCATGATTCTCCACGGTAGTTGCATGGGAAAGCCATGGTCTCTACGTCAATCACTTTGCCATCCAAACGGATATACTTTTGCTCTACCATGACTCCTGGTAACCCTCCGGCTACTTCTTTCATCCTCCGTATGATGCGCTGATGATATTCGGGATCAACAAAATTCAAAACATCTGTGCCAATCAGACTCCGCGTTTTATCAGCACCTAATATGGCGTGCGCATGAGCGTTTGCAAATACAAGCTTGCCCTGTTTATGAATAACAACACCAATCGGCAAACGTTCTATCAAGGACTGATAACGCAGTTCACTTTCTTTAGCAGTTTCTTTACGCGCTGTAATATCCTGAATAATTCCTCTTCGGATAATTGTGCCATCCGTTTTTAGTTCATGGTTTGAACGGATCTCCACCCATTTAACCTGACCATGGACAAGCATACGCCCCTGCCAATTCCATTCTACCGCCGTTTTCTCGCACTTTGCTGAGGTCGCCTCAAGATTCTCTAAATCTTCCGGATGTACAATAGCGTCCATGAGCGCAGCATCGCGCATCACTGCCTTCTGCGAAAGGCCTAAAATTGAAGTGCAAGTTTCGCTTATAAAATCGAAACGCCGCGTCCCGTCCGGGTGTATGGAATACTCATAGATGACTGCCGGCAAATGCCTTAAAAGATCCTGCATATTATTGTTGACAAGCAAACTGACGTTAAATTCGTACAGGGCCTCACGAATGGTTGTCTTTAAACTTCGCAAGATAATTTATACACCTAAGAAAACAAGCAGTCAAAAAAGTCTTTTAGAAAAGTTTATTCCCCAGATCTTCGTTATAACACATATTTTATTTTGTCTTCCGCTTTGAATTCACTTCAAACTGTTTGTTTAAAAAAATCAAGACTGCGGCAATTAAACAATTTGTCCAAATCCTGATTATAGTATTTTTGTACAACTAGTATTCAGCTTACCGTTAAAGCCTTGTCATTTTTCGCAACCAGTTTCTCGCCTCGCGGATGGAGTCAAAATACTTCACTTTCATGATTGCTGCGCCTTGTGTCATTTCCTGTATGGTGAGGTGGGTGAACTTGTTGCCTGGCATAACAATGGCGAGGTAACGAATGCCGGCTCTCTCCATCGATGGCATCACAAGGGTTTTGAAATGGCGAACATCTTCATCCAATACTGGTCCCGCTGTGCGACTATCTGTGAGCATATGTAGCTTAGGATAATTCTTGATTTCATTCCGCATTAGTTCAAGTCGTTTGGCTTGAACATGATGGTAATGTTCACTATGTCGTGGAATGCCTTCCAACGTCAGCTTGATACAAGGGATTGAGTCGTCTAATTCAATTTTCGCATACTCATCCTTAAAAAAAGGCTTTATCATGTAGTCGGCTTGGTTTGTGATGATGCAAGGCCTATCATCCCTTTTGGGTACGAAAATTTACAAGTTATCGCCAATTCTGTAAAAAAATCAGTTACGTCGCGGAACTTTGACAATTAAAACGTAAACTATTAATTTACGTATATTTCATTCTTATGGAGGTGGTAGAAATAGGTCAAAAAATCAAAGAGGTTTTCGACATCCGCAACATGAAGCTCACAGACTTTGCGGATGAGCTGGGTACTGTGCGTCAAAACGTTTACCGCATTTTCAAAAAGCGGCATTTAGACACCGGACTCTTGCTGAAAATCTCCCAGGTCCTTAATTATAATTTTTTTCAATACTATGTTGCCCAGCCGGGTGATCCTGACGATGAAAAAATTAAATTTCTAAGAACCGAAATGGCTGACTATCAAAAACAATTAGAACTCTCCCGAAAGGAAATTGACTACTTACGCAAGATCATTAAACTCATGGAGGAAAAAGCCGAGTTGGTACAGCAGTTAGGTAAGGACAATGTGATTTTACAGCAGCACGGCTGACAATACTCATCAAAAATTCAGATCACCTCACGTCTTCATGATGAGGTATAGCTTCCCTAACCTTTCCGGCAGGAGTAGTGTATAGCGAACTCTGAATAAAACTGTTGTAAAACAGTTTTGATCCTGCCTCCTCCCATCCCAATTTCCTGAGTTGGTTTCGCCAATCAGGAAGGTGAGTTGCTTCAATACGACAAACTAACCGGAAAAATCTATACATGATAAAAAGGAGTACCCGATGACTCCATACGTTGCCCTTGGTGAAATCCGAAACCAGCAATATCCCATCCGGCAGGATCGATTTTATTATTATGTTCAATACCCGATGAATCGAATATGCGGAAAACAAATCAAGATAAAAGTTTGTAATTACGGCATTAAACCTAATATTCAGCGGAAGAAATTCTTCCGTTCCATGAATGTAATGAACGGAAGCCGTGGGTTTACTGGCGACTTTACTTTGGGCGCTTTCCAACATCTTACGCGAGGCTTCCACATACCACACCTTACAATCCGGATTAACGTTAAGTAATTCGGCAAGCAGCCACCCTGTACCTCCACCAAGGATCAAGACATTACCTCCCTTCGGGATGTCGTTTAAAAAACAGAGTTGAGCTTTTCTGATAGCCTTTCCGAATACGAGCGCGGCAAGCCGGTCATATACCGGGGCTAAACTATCAAATCCGTTATGCTTTTTTGCTAGCATAAAAGATAGATCCCCGGAAAAAGAAAAACGCCATCTCCAAAAAAACGATAATAGTCATCCTTTGCCATGGATGCCCGAAAGACGAAGATCAGCAACAGCATCAGCCCCATCATACCCAAGCATAGCGAGGGAATTTTAAGTTCACCATATACCCATTGTATTAATGTGAGCAGGGCCTCCATCAGCAGCAAAAACCAAATACTACGGCGCGTAATCCGCTCCCCCACTATCGTCACGAAAGAATACTGATTGTCTTGTTTATCAACTTCACGATCGAACCATGAAAATATGAATAGATTAATTAGCGCCAGGATGGCAAACTGAAAGATCAGGATGTAATGTGTTGGCGAAAGCACGACTTTTGTCACTGAAACCGAAGGCAACAATACCCCACACGTATACAAAATGGCAATGAAAATCTCCTTGAGGAACTTGAGTGATCGTTGCGTGATCAGATACACGGCGACCGCAAGGGCCAGTATTACGCCTGATTCCAATACTTGCTTCCGAATAAAGAAAAGGCTGACGGCATCTAAAATTATTGCCACACCTACAACGGATAGTAACGTGGCAAAATGCAGTTGATGAAACCGATGCCTTCCAGTGGAAGCTTCTTGATCAATCCTGTTTGCATCACGCAGGTGATCCGTTGTGTAAATTATCCAAACGGTAAGCCCTAACCCTATCCATCCATAAGGCGTAACTGAACCGGAAAATATACGCCCAAAAAAAAGAGCGCAAACTATCGCGCCTGCAACCACGTCAAGACTTAAGAGATTGAACAGCCGGTATACCTGAATTGCTCTACGCATAAAAAAAGTCCCCAATAAATCTGGAGACTTCAAATGTATGAGTTTTAAAATATTACGCTGACTTAAGCGCTTCAGCTCCGCCCACGATTTCAAGAATCTCTTTCGTGATGGCTGCTTGTCTGGATCGGTTATAGCTTAATCGCAATTCTTTCAATAGCTCACCCGCATTTTCGGTTGCTTTATCCATCGCTGTCATGCGTGCTCCGTTTTCTGCCGCGTTGGAGTCTAACAAAGCTTTAAATAGTTGAACCTTCAACGAAGTTGGGATCATTTTAGCAATAATTTCTTCCTGACTCGGTTGATAGATGTAATCAATGGGATTCGATTTTACCTTACCAGCATTGGGTAAAAGCACCGGAAGCAGTTGCTCCATCCGAAGTATTTGAGTCGCTACATTTTTAAATTCATTGTACACAACTTCTACCTTATCAAATTTACCGGCACGGAACGCATTCATTATTGATTCGGCCACAGCAGCGGCATTCTCAAAAGTGAGCTTGCCAAATATGCCTACAAAGCCATCCATGACCTCAAATTTCCGCTTCACAAAATACTCAGCCGACTTTCTTCCTATAGGTAATACAACAACATTACCTTTTTTGTGTTGCTGTTCATATTTCTCCTGCACGAGGCGGGTAACGCCTTTGAATACAACACTATTAAACGATCCGCAAAGACCACGATCCGAGCTGATGGCAACAATTAAAATTCTTTTCTCCTCACGAATCTGGCTGTACCAGTTATCACCATCGCCTGAAGTTTGGGCTTCTGACAGGTTCCTTAGTATAGCATCAAGTTTTAATGCGTAAGGACGCATCTGGATAATCCTTTCCTGCGATTTACGCAATTTAGCCGCCGCCACCATTTTCATGGCTTTGGTGATCTGTTGTGTACTCACCACCGAGAGAATCCGGTTTTTTACTTCTTTTAGATTAGCCATACTGGAACGTCTATTTGTTAGGCCGCAAACTTTGAAGCTAAGTCTAATGCTACTTTCTTAATGGCATCAACATCTGCATCTTCAAATTTTCCTGCACGCAGGTTATTCAATACACCGCGATGACTTGCGCGCATAAGTTCAAGAAATTCCTTTTCAAACTGCTTTACCTTGTTTACCGGAACTTTATCCATGAAACCACGAGTGGAGGTAGTAATGATGGCGACTTGTTCCTCCACCGGAACCGGAGCATATTGATCTTGTTTCAAAATTTCAGTATTCCTTCTTCCACGTTCGATGGTAAGCTTCGTGGCAGCATCCAAATCAGAACCAAATTTTGCAAAGGCTTCCAATTCGCGAAACTGAGCTTGGTCCAGTTTTAGGGTACCCGCCACTTTCTTCATAGATTTGATTTGCGCTGAACCACCTACACGAGATACGGAGATACCAACGTTAATGGCCGGACGAATACCCGAGTTAAAAAGGTTTGTCTCCAGGAATATCTGCCCATCGGTAATAGAAATTACGTTGGTTGGAATATAGGCTGATACATCTCCCGCTTGCGTTTCAATAATGGGAAGTGCTGTTAATGATCCTCCTCCTTTTACTAAATGTTTAATAGAGGCGGGCAAGTCGTTCATGTTTTGAGCGATACCATCGTTGTTGATGATTTTCGCTGCCCGCTCCAGCAACCGAGAGTGAAGATAAAATACATCACCCGGATAGGCTTCGCGTCCGGGAGGTCTTCTCAACAACAATGACACTTCACGGTATGCTACGGCTTGCTTCGACAAATCATCATAAATTACCAAAGCAGGACGACCCGTATCACGGAAAAATTCTCCAATGGCTGCTCCCGTAAAGGGGGCAAAGAATTGCATTGGAGCAGGATCAGCAGCAGAGGCTGAAACAATAACGGTATACGGAAGCGCTCCGGCTCTTTCTAAGGCAGCCGATACACTCGCTACCGTAGATGCTTTTTGACCAATGGCAACATAGATGCAGAAAACGGGTTCTCCCTTTTCGTAATATTCTTTTTGGTTGACAATGGTGTCGAGGGCTACCGCCGTTTTGCCGGTCTGACGGTCACCAATGATCAACTCACGCTGACCGCGACCGATAGGAATCATGGAATCGATAGCCTTAATACCAGTCTGCAACGGTTCATTTACTGGTTGGCGGAAGATTACACCTGGTGCTTTACGCTCCAGCGGCATATCGTAAAGCTGACCACTAATCGGTCCTTTACCGTCGATGGGCTGACCTAAAGTATCGACAACCCTGCCTAACATACCATCACCAACGTCTACGGAAGCAATCTTGCCCGTGCGTTTTACAGTGTCACCTTCTTTGATACCCTTCGACTCACCAAGTAATACAGCTCCTACGTTGTCCTCCTCAAGATTAAGCACCAATGCTTTTAGTCCTGATTCAAACTCGATCAACTCACCTGCTTGTGCCTGGGTAAGTCCATAGATACGTGCTACACCATCACCAACAGTGAGTACGGTGCCCACTTCTTCAAGTTGGGCTTCGGTACGTGCCTGTGAAAGCTGCTCCCGTAAAATCGCTGATACTTCTTCTGGTCTGATCTCTGCCATGATTCTTTAGAGATTAAAATTCTTTTATGTAAGGATTATGACTAAACTTAACTTTCAGTGCTTTTAACTTATTCTTGATCGAAGCATCTATCTGGCGATCGCCCACATTTAATACAAAACCCCCAATCATTGTCTGATCAACCTTCTCCGTCAACTCTACTTGTCCCTTTTCAACAAGCCGTTTAACGATGTTTTCAAACTCAGTCCTGAGCTGGGCATCGAGTGGCACGGCCGTTGTAATGAAAGCTTTCCCAATTCCCTTATAAACATTGTATGCATTGTGAAATTCCTTCGCAATGCCCGGCAAAAGGGGCTCACGGTTCTTACGGGTAAGAATATCGAAAACTGCCATTGTAAGAGGGTGTACCTTCCCGGCAAAAACTCTTTCAAGGATTTCTCTTTTCTTAGCGTGCTTGATAAGAGGATTCCTGAGCATTAGTTCAAATGACCTGTTTTCTTCGCAAACCGTTGAAAACAACAACATGTCATGGTGCACAGGTTCTAATGCATTCTTCTCCACGGCAAGGCCGAGCAGTGACTTAACGTAGCGCGATGCTGCACGTGAATCGACCATGCCTTAATTAACCTTTAAATCTTTGACGTATTTCTCCACCAATTCCTTCTGCGATTTATCATTGGAAAGATTTTCCCTTAACAATTTCTCTGCAATTTCCAGCGAGAACATCGCCACCTGAATTTTAATCTCTTTTAATGCGGCTTGCTTTTCGATACCGATGGCAACGCGGGCATCTTCAATAATCTTATCTGCTGATTTTTTTGCGGTTAGCTGGGCCTCCTCTTTCAGACGATTAGAAGCTTCCCGTGCATCGCGCAACATCTTGTCGCGTTCCTCACGGGCTTGTTTTAATAAAGTCTCATTGTCCGATTTTAGCTTAACGATCTCCAATCGAGCATTCTCGGCAGTATCAAGAGCTTCCTGTATAGATTTTTCCCTTTCTTTTAATGAGCTTAAGATCGGTTTCCATGCCAACTTAAACAAAAGGAAAACAAGCAGCAGAAACACGAATGTCTGCCAGATAATAAGGCCCGTACCCGGGGTAAGTAGATCCATAATATCAATTTATCAATGTGAATCAAATAAAGAAGAACTTGCCCGGCCAAGCGCCTAAGGCAAGTTCAACGTTTTTTTAAGACATCGCCACCATAAGGCAGATCACAAGTGCAAAAAGTGCAGCCACTTCAATCAAAGCAGCAATAACCAGCATCGCACCCTGAATTTTGCCAGAAGCTTCAGGCTGTCGAGCCATACCTTCCATCGCTGAGCCACCAATGCGACCAATACCAATTCCAGCGCCAATGGCCGCCAGACCGGCACCGATTCCAGCGCCCATGATTGCTAAACTCATGTCTAATAAAAGTGCTAATAACATAGTATAAAATAGTTAAGTGAAACAAACCCCCCAATAAGCTGGAGGGATATCTTTAATTAATGATGCTCATTCTCTGCAGTGGCCATTCCAATGTACAACGATGAGAACAACGTAAATACATAGGCCTGAATACCGGCAACTAATAACTCGATAAGAGTAACAAAGAGAACCATTAAAGTCGAAACAAAACCAACAGTAACGCTCTGAAAGATAAAAGCCAAGCTTATCAGGCTTAGCAAGACAATGTGCCCTGCCGTAATGGCCACAAAAAGTCGGAGGGTTAAAGAAAAAGGCTTAGTGAAAATTCCAATAATTTCAACCGGAAGAATTACAATTCTTAAGGGTAATGGTACACCCGGAGTCCAAAAGATATGAGACCAGTATTGTTTATTGCCTTTTACGTTCGTAATAATAAATGTAATGACAGCGAGCGTTAGGGTTACTGCAATATTACCGGTTAGGTTTCCAGCCCCTGGCAGCAGGCCAAGAAGATTGCCAAACAAGATGAAGAAGAAAAGCGTGAGCATGTAAGGCAAAAATTTTTCGTAATGATGTCCAATGTTTGGTTTAACAATTTCATCGCGAACAAAAACAATAACGGGTTCAAGGAAGGACTGAATTCCCTTGGGAGCCTTCCCTTGATTTTTTTTATATCCTCTTGCTACAGCTATAAACACCAGCAATAGCAGCGTCGCATTAATTAGCAACATCGCAACATTCTTGGTAATTGAAAGATCGAGTACAGCCTGTCCGGATTCTGTTAAATAGATATGGTTGTGATCCAGCTTGTAGCCGCTGTATTCTACAGTATTGTGATGCGCATCATAGAAATGATGCGATGAGAATATTTCAAGGCCCTTTTCCGGCGAATAAACGATAACAGGCAAGTAGATCGTGCCCCCATGATCCCATAAGTGCCAAATATGATCGTCCAGGACGTGATGGATAATTACTTCAGTGGCATTGAACTTCTTTTCTACAGCCCCTTTTTCCGCTGTGCCGTGCCCTTCCTGCAGGGCGAAAACCGTCGCCGGAGGAATGGATAGCATAAGAATAATAACTACGGAAAAACGCTTGGCAAGGCTTAAAAATACGCTCATTCAGGGCTAATTTCAAGGTTTTGAATACGAGCGCAAAGGTATTAATTAATGCTCCAGAAAAAAATGTTTTAAAAAAATTTTGGCTCCTTTTACAGTCGCTCGGAGCCGGCAATTTTTCGATATAGAAATGCAATTTCCAACACTGTAAATACAACATAAAGAACCATAAAAAAAAACACGTTCATTACGGCCCCGGCCTTATCCTCCAGTAACATGACAAGGTTGTAGGTTCCATACGCCACAAATTTTAAGGCCATGGTTAGCAGATAAAGCTGGACAAAAAAATCGGGTTTGTTAATGTTATAGAGATAGACAAAAATTGTTGTGGTAGTGAACACCAGAAAAATCGTTGTCTGATAAAAAAAAGAAGGAAGTCGATCAATCCACAATTGGTGTTGGGCGACCCAAGTGAGGCCTGCCAGCACGGTGGCGGAAACTACTAAAGCAAACCCAAACCGGATCAAGGATTATCGCGCTTAATCGATCTGTACACCTGGTACATCATGCCGCCAAAAGCAAAAAAACCAAACAACAACATGAATGCAGGAAATTCAATCTTAAGATAGCGGTCCAATTTATTTCCCAACCATCCACAGATACCCATAGCAACAAGTAATTGAATGCCCAGACTACTATACTTTAAATAGTTGTTATATGGTTTTAATTTCTTGTTGGGGGATGGCCCTTGTAAGTCCATTATCACCGATTTTAATGTCTTTAATAACAGCCCCCATTTTACACGTACCATTAAAAACAGCACCTGGTTCGACGACCATTTTGCCGGTAATGATATCTCCATTAATAACAGCTGTGGCTTTTAACACCAATAATTCGGTGATTTCAATTTTTCCTTTTACCTCACCTTCAATGTCAGCATTTTGAGCCATGATATTGCCCTGTACCTGAGATGAGTTTCCTAGTGCTACTTTGGATTTTGATTTTACGTTTCCGGTTATTTTTCCTTCAATACGAATGTTACCGTACGTTTCAATGTTGCCTTCCAGGTAGGTGCCTTTGCCGATGTTGTTGCTCGAGTTGCTAATCTCTTCGGCCGCTCGTTTTTGTTCTTTCGAAGTTAGCATGATGTTCTGGGTTAAAAAGTGACAAATTCTTCCGGGTTCAGAGAGTTTCCATTGTACCACAATTCAAAATGAAGATGTGGTCCGTTGGTGAGCTCTCCACTATTGCCAACGATAGAGATTATCTCTCCTCCGTTGACAAAGGTACCAACTTTTTTTAAGAGTTGGGCATTATGCTTATAACTAGAGATCAAATTACCTCGATGTTGCACCATTATGACATAACCTGAATCCTGTGTCCAGGATGAAAATATTACTGTTCCATCGGCAATACATTTAATAGGTTCATTGACTTTTGCTACAATGTCCACTCCGAGGTGTCCTTTTTTAACATCGTATTGATCCGAGATGAAGCCTGCAATGGGCGAATAGAAGAAAGTCTCCTCTAATTCGCGATATTTTGAGGTTACAGAAATTAGTGACATGTCTGATTTCTCAAAATCCTTGCGAAAGACAGAATCTGTCGATGTTGCCTTTAAATCCGAGGGCTTGGCCAGCGGCTGATTTTCTCCTCGCAAGGCTTCCGCAGGATCCTGGAAATTACTGGTGTCTCCACTGAGCACACGCTGAAAATTAGCAATGAACTGATCCTTTCGATCTACCTCTAACCCAAGGGAGTCAACTTTTTGAGCGAGTTCGAAAAGCTGTTGGTTCAGCACCATTTGTTCGTGTTTTGGATCGAACCATTTGGCAAGAATTGTTTTTGACATAAACATGCTAAGCACAAACAGGCCTGTAAATAAAATCACTGAAAAAAGAATTACTTTCGAGTACGTAAAACCCATACTGGTCTTTTGAGCGAAGTTTTCTTCGTTGCGGATGATGAGTTGATACCGGGTCGTTAACCAGTTTGATAATGTCTTTTTGGGTTTCAAAATATTCCGCTTTTTGCACAAAATTAGATATTCCAGCTTACTAAAATATGGAATTTAGGTTTTTTGCGTTTTAACCATCACAAACCATACAGCTTGAAAGGCTTTTTTTGTTCCATACTGATCATCTTTATTATCTTCTTTCTGGAGGCATGTTCGTCTGAAAAAAACACCTGGACGAGTAAATCGTACCATAATACAACGGCTCATTACAATGGTTATTACTATGCCCGTGATGAGATTCAAAAGATCGAGAAAACCATTTGGTCAAGCCTGAGCGATGATTACGGCAAAATTCTTCGTCTTTATCCAAAAATAGATTCATCCTTAGCCAAGGGCTATGATAAAGAGATCCAGGAAGCCATAAAAATGGCCTCCCTTGCCATTCAACGGCACCCGAATAGCAAATGGGTGGATGACTCTTACATTCTTGTAGGAAAAGCGAGATTGTATAGTTTAGATTGGGGTAATGCCATTCAAACATTAAAGTATGTTAACACCAAAAGCAAGGATCCTAACGCAAAACATCAGGCTATCATTCAATTAGTCAGGACCTTTACGGAACATCAGGAATATAATAACGGCCAGGCTGCCATAGATTTTGTTCAGAAAGAAAAACTCAATAAAGTCAACAAAAAAAATCTTTTACTTGAAAAGGCATATTTCTATCAGGAGCAAACTGATTATGACAATATGGTGCGAAACCTCACGGAGGTTACTCCACTGCTGACAAGAAAAGACCGACCCGGCAGAATTTATTTCATCATTGGCCAGATTTATCAAAAGCTTGGCTTTGAATCCGAAGCTTATAATTATTATAGAAAATGCTTAGCCACTAATCCAGAGTATGAGGTTGATTTTTATGCGCGCTTATATCTTGCTCAGGTTACTGAAATTTCGCGTAGCAAAAGTGTAAATGCCGCGCTTAAGTCATTCCGAAAACTTTTGAAGGATAGTAAGAACAAAGAATTTAAGGATAAGATCTACTATGAGATGGGTTTGTTTGAACTTAAGCAGAAAAATCTAACCGGTGCCATCACGAATTTTAATAAATCCATTCGCGAAGGAACTAATAAAAGAATTGATGGCGAATCCTATCTGCGATTAGGAGAAATATATTACGACACCTTGCGCAAGTATGAACTCTCACAAGCCTATTATGACAGTGCTATCACCGCGCTGCCAAAAGATTATGAAGGGTATGCAGCGATAAAAGCCAGGCAAGAAATACTGGATGACTTCGTTAAAAACCTCAATACCATTAAATGGCAGGATAGCCTTTTGGTGATGGCCAATTTGGATTCGCTTGGTCTTCGCTCAAGAATTGATTCAACGTTTCAGGCGCAGAAACTATTGGCTGAAAAGAACGCCGGAAAGAAAAAGAAAAGGCAATCTAACCGGATTGAAATTTTATCTAATGCCAATAATGTGTTTGGTACGGGTGAGGATGGAACAACCGACGAAACGACCGACTGGTATTTCGGAAACCCCTCAGCCATGGCACTGGGTCAAACGGAATTCAGACGTTTATGGGGAGATATACCGCTGGAAGACAACTGGCGGAGATCTCTTCGATCCGCATCCACCAGTGTTGTTAACCGAAATGTAACGGAAGGGGATGTCACCATACCGGATCAGGAAGAAAAATCCTCAGCGGTGCCTGCCGACCCTGTCGCTGCCGAATATATGCGCATCAGCAAACAAATTCCAAGAACGGAGGAGCAGAAAAAGGAAGCGCTGAAAAAAATTGAAGACGCATATTTCAATTTAGGAGATATATATTATTTCAAGCTGCTTGAAAATGATAACGCCGTTGTGTCCTATAATAAATTGCTGGAACGTTTCCCCGAAACAGAATATGAGCCGGAAATCTTATATAAACTATATCTCATCTTTAAAGAAAGTGACCCGTCAAATTCCAATCATTATGCCTCGCAACTAAAAACCAAGCATCCCAATTCCACGTTTGCTAAAATTCTCGTCAATCCAGATTTCCTTAAGGAATCAAGCGAGGCCGCCGAAAAACAAAAGCAACTTTATGAAGCAGGGTATGATTATTTTGTTGCCGGAGAATATAAGGCAGCTGCAAAAGTACTAGAGGAAGCATCAGCGTTGGGGCATACCGTGTTCACGCCTACTCTTGAACTGTTGAAAATTCTGATCATCGGAAAAACAGAAGATATCAATAAGTATCAATATTTACTGGATCAGTTTAGTAAAGACAACCCGGACAGCGAAGCAGGAGGTTATGCAAAAAAACTCCTCGATGCCTCACGCAACTTCCAGGAAAAACAAGAACAAAAAAAAGGAATCCAATTTATACGCTCGTTGGAAGAGCCTCATTATTTTGTGATGGTGTATAGACAAGACGAAAATATGGGTGCGTCTGGCTCAACCGCGCTTGGAAAATTTAACCAGGACTACTTTAAGGACCTCAAACTCAAAACCAGCAACTTGGTATTGAGCGATGATTACACCTTGACGCTTGTGGCCGATCTGCCTCGCATCAGCTCAGCCCTGGAGTATATAAAAACATTCAACGAAAAGCTCCCCACCCTTGCCGAATTAAGGAACCATAAATTCCATAGTTTTGTAATTACAAAGGACAATTTTGATATATTTTACCGAACAAAAGGTCTTGATGAATACCTCCAATTCTTTGAAAAAAACTATCCGACGGAAGACCAATAGTGTTCTGCTCCTTCGAAACCCTTGGTTTAATAAAGCTACCAAAGCACTTTGGATACTCTTCCTCTGTTTTATTGTGGGATTTCCCATTTACGTTTTTTCTGTAAGCAACGATCTATTTGGTCTGTTTGGAGGAATGCCGAGTCTAAAAGCAATTGAAAACCCGCAGAATGATCTGTCCTCTGAGCTCGTTTCTGCCGATGGAGTTTCGCTTGGTCGATACTTCCGCTTCAACCGAAGCCAGGTAACCTACGATCAGTTGTCCCCTGATCTTGTGAATACCCTTTTACTTTCGGAGGATCATCGCTTTTATAATCACTCCGGATTAGATTTTCAGGCTTATCTCAGAGTTTTATATGGTGTGTTGACCTTTAACTCTGCTGCAAAAGGAGGAGGAAGTACCATCACGCAACAACTTGCCAAAAATCTATATAGCACCCGCGGAACGGAACTTGAGGGTACATTAACTAAACTAGGAGGACCATTAAAGTTATTAATAAGCAAGACGAAAGAATGGATAATATCCGTTCAAGTGGAAAAAAACTTTACGAAGGAAGAGATCATTGCCATGTACCTAAACACTGCTGCCTTTGGGAGCAATGCTTATGGAGTTAAAGTAGCCTCGGAAACATATTTTAATAAAACTCCCGATAGTCTGAATATTCAGGAATCTGCCGTGCTGGTAGGCATGTTGCAAGCTATCACAAGATTCAATCCTGTCTCAAGTCCTGAGAACTCGTTAAAGAAGAGAAATGAGGTACTATTCAAGCTTTATGATCGTCACTATATTAAAACACGCGAAGAATATGATTCGATAAAGGCACTTCCTATTGAACTGAAATATAATGTGCAGAACCAAAATGAAGGTATTGCTACATACTTTAGAAGCGTTATTCAGAATGATCTGATACAATGGTCCAACGAACACAACATTGATTTGTGGGAATCCGGACTTAAAATTTATACAACTATTGATAGCCGTATGCAACGATACGCTGAGGAAGCAATGGCCGAAAGTATGCAGCTTCAGCAAAAAGCATTCGACACGCATTGGCAAGGCAAGAACCCCTGGATCGATGAAAAGTGGAATGAAATAAAGGGCTATCTCCAATCCAAAATAAAAACAACAGAGACCTACAAAAACCTCGTTGCCAAGTATGGAGCAGGTGACGACTCAATTAAGATCATGCTCAATATCAAAAAGCCAATGACAGTTTTTACGTGGAAGGGAGAGCGTGATACGCTTTTCAGTTCCATGGATTCCTTAAACTATTATAAACGCTTTCTGAACGCTGGCTTTATGTCAATGGATCCGAATACGGGTGCAATCAAAGCATGGGTGGGAGGAATTAATCATAAATATTTCAAGTATGATCACGTTCGGCAGGGTACCCGGCAACCTGGTTCAGCATTCAAACCTTTTGTTTATGGAACTTCAATGGAACAAGGATACAATCCGTGCCAGAAACTGCAGGATGTTTCTCCTACTTTTAAAATATCGGGAGGAACATGGAGCCCGCCAAATGCTGAAGGGGATCGAGGAACTGGTGCATTCTTTACCCTGAGGCAGGCAATGGCAAGATCACTAAACTCGATCACAGCACAAGTGCTTCAGCGGGTGGGCGCTGAAAATGTGGTTGATTTCGCGGGCCGAGTTGGAATCACCAGCCATCTCGATGCTGTACCGTCATTATGCCTGGGTGTTAGTGATGTTTCACTTTACGAGATCGTTGGGGCTTACAGCACATTTGTAAATGCCGGTATTCACACACAACCATTCTATATCACGCGCATTGAGGACAAGAATGGAAATGTGATCGAGAATTTCGTTCCCAAAACAAGGCAGGCGATTAGTGAACAAACTGCCTTCAAAATGATTTATATGCTTATGGGAGGAGTGGAGGAAGAGGGGGGTACTTCAATAGGATTGCCTTACGATCTAAAGGTAGATAATGAAATTGGTGGTAAAACAGGTACAACCAACAACGCGTCCGATGGCTGGTATATGGGCGTAACGCATAACCTGGTTTCAGGCGCTTGGGTTGGAGGCGATGAACGTACCATACACTACCGGGAATGGAGTTTAGGGCAAGGCGGCAAAACCGCACGTCCTATTTGGGCAGCCTATATGAGTAAAGTTTATGCCGACAAAACGCTGGAGTACAAAAAAGGACAATTCAAAAGGCCATCAAGCGGCATGGATATTTCGTTAGACTGTAGAGCATATGAAGTACCTGCCGATTCTATTGGAACACCGCACGAGAACTGGGATCCTAACAATTAAAAATGGCAACTCTCCATGACCGGCTCAAAGAAGTCGTTCAGCGATTACCTGAAGCTCCCGGAATATATAGATTCTACAACGATGAGGATGTGCTTATCTATGTTGGCAAAGCCAAAAACATAAAAAAAAGGGTCACTAGTTACTTTACCAAAAGTACTGGCGTAAATCGCAAAACACTAAAGCTTGTTTCTGAAATAGAGCGGATAGATTACACTGTTTCAAACACGGAGTTTGACGCCTTACTCCTTGAAAATAATTTCATCAAGCAAAACCAGCCGAAATACAACATCTTACTAAAGGATGATAAAACCTTTCCTTACATCTGCATCTTAAAAGAACGTTTCCCGAGGATAATCTACACCCGCAAATACAACCCCAAACAAGGAGAATATTTTGGTCCTTTCTCAAGCGTAGTCGCCATGAAAAACGTGCTGGAGTTGACACGGAAACTTTACTCCATTCGAACATGCAACTTAGCGCTGAGTCAACAGAATATTGATCTAAAAAAATTTAAAGTTTGCCTTGAATACCATATCGGCAATTGCAAAGGACCCTGCGAAGGATTACAAGATGAAGAGACGTATCTGGAAGAAATTGAACAAGCCAGAAACATTCTGAAAGGAAATCTCAGCGTTGTTTATCATCACTTCACGGCTCAAATGAGATCAGCATCAAACAACATGGAGTTTGAGCGCGCTCATTTATATAAAGAAAAGCTTGACACGCTCGAGAGGTTTCAATCCAAGTCGCTGGTCGTTAACAAAGACCTGACGGATATCGATGTTTTTACGATTACCAGCCTGGAAGAATATGCCTATGTTAATTACTTGCAGATCAAAGAAGGCGCAATCATTTTTTCCAAAACCATTGAAGTGAAGAAAAAACTGGATGAGCCCGACGACGAGTTATTAAGTATCTCTGCCGTTGAATTTCGGGAGCAAACCCACAGTAGTAACCGCACCATTTTAAGCAACATTCCAATCACGGTGTTAGAACAGAACGTCGAAAACGTTGTTCCCCAAATCGGTGACAAAAAAAAATTACTCAGTCTTTCCATTAAGAATGCCCTTGAACTTAAGAAAGAGCGGGAAATATTCCGTGAAGGCAAGAAGTCTAAGCAAAAGGAAGTATTGCTCATCCTTCAAAAAGATCTACAATTGCAATACCTCCCGTCCGTCATTGAATGCTTTGATAACTCAAACATTCAGGGTACTACCCCGGTAGCATCGCTTGTTCGTTTCCTGAATGGCAAACCTGACAAGAAAGGATATCGCCATTTCAACATAAAAACAGTAGAGGGAGCCGACGACTTTGCCTCCATGAAAGAGATTGTTGGACGCCGGTACAAAAGGGTCCTTGAAGCAACGGAAAAGCTCCCAGATCTTATTGTGGTCGATGGAGGGAAGGGCCAACTAAGCAGTGCCTGCGAAGCGCTTAAAGATTTAAGCATTTATGGCCAGGTCCCCATTATTGGCATCGCCAAGAAACTCGAGGAAATATACTATCCTGAGGATCCTCTACCGCTGCATATCCATAAGAAATCTCCAGGACTTTTATTGCTCCAACAAATCCGCGATGAGGCACACCGTTTTGCCATTACCTTCCATCGCCAGAAACGAAGTAAGGGACAACTTAAGACGGCCATAGAAGGACTAGAGGGTGTAGGGGAAAAGACGGCAGTAAAACTCCTAAAACACTTTAGGTCTCTTAAAAAGATTAAAGAGGCTTCTTTTGAGGAAATTGAAAAATTAGTAGGCAAGGCAAAAGCCGAGATCATTAAGGGGTAAAAAGAAAAGGAGGTCTTACAACCTCCCTCCTATATCAAAAAAGCAAATTCTTAGAATTCCCAAAGGTTGTGCTCCTTTTCCATCAGCATCATTTCAGTCCATTCACGAGCCCAAACACCTTCGTAGTATGGTCTGCCATTGCCACGGTATGTATCGTCAAGCGTCTCATCATCCGGATTTTGAATCTTGTAAATAGAGCCAAGGAAGAGTCGCAGTAAAATAGCGTCTGCAAAATTCTTGTTCTGCGCCGTATTTTGCCTGTTGAACCAAACAGCTTTCGGAATATTATTTCTGAATAACTTCTCAAGGTCCTTATACTTAAACCAACCCAGAGACAAATCAATGCCCGTATTTGTTTTCGCGCCGGGAACTATAATTTCCATGCCCTGAATATCATAATACAGTCTTGACCGTCTTCTATCAAAAATAATATCCTCCATCATATGGATAGTACTCATATCGCCTATGGAATAAGGAAGGCCGCTGCCCTGCGTGGTTACGCCCCAATTATCCACTGCATCTTCGCTCGGTGTTACACCTCTGCTATCCTGAACTGCTCGCCAATTCTTTCCATTATAACTCACAATGTCATCGGTGTAGAAATCGGCAGCAGGATCCCATGCTGGAAAAGTCTGAGCTTGTTCTGCAATCAGACGAGCCATAAAGTCCGCCTTTGAAATTTTTCCGGAAAGGGAATCATCCTTATAAATATCTGTTAACTCTCCTGACTTAACGGCATCAACAACAAGTTTGCTGATTTCGCCGTTTTTCGCGAAGAATCCTTTGTTCTGTTTTTCCCGGAGATCAATATTTCTCCAAACCCTAACTTTGTAGTGCTGCTCATATACCGGGATGGGATTAAGCGAATTTGGATTGTATTGAATTTCCAAATCCTGAACCTCCTGGGCCATCAACCCGCCAGCAACGGAGGAAAATAAAATTATGAATAGCGACTTTTTCATCAATTAATTTATTTGAATAGAAATAATGCCCGTAGATCCTGTTACAGCTACTTTCTCTTCTTCGTCCTGATATGTTCTGCGCGAAACATCTTTTATATCAATAATGATGCGGTCTCCAGGCCTGGCTTGATTAGTCCAGGCACGCAAATCAGGGTTTTCGTTTGTAGCATTAAGACGTTGAACGCCTGCTGTACCGCGCCCCAGGATAACCTCAGCTCGCTTAATTCTGTAACGAGCATCCTTGGGAACTTCTTCTTTAAAGTTAGCCTCTGGTTCAGCTACAAACCTCAAGCTTCCAATTTGGTTAGGTTTGATACCGTTTCTTAAATCAACGGGGTTATTTCCAACATAGGCGACATAATGGGGATACGGTACATTTTTTACGTCAAAATTTGCATCCCCGATCTTAATACCTGCATTATTTACACCTACAGAAATTTTCCGCTGCTTGGGTATAATAGTCACTTTTCCTGGTTTATCACCTTTAATAATTTGGGCACCACTACCAGCATTAAACGTTGGGTTATAGGCAGGCCCTAATGTGGGAACTTCAATATTAACGTTATTACCACAGTTCATGTAGAGTGTTGGTGCATTACCTGTAGTTACTCTGATTACTGGCTGCGCCACAAAATACTCGATGGTTTTTCTGAAGGTCGTATCATTCATCTTAATTACAGCCTCAAACGACTTCCTTGCCATACCATGGGCATCATAGCCTCCACCCTGGGCCGTAAATTCAATTTTACCCATCTTGACCTTAGTTTCATCCTCGATCACCTGTAACCTTTGTGCCCCCATGTAAAACTCTGGAAGTATAGCCGTCGAAGATCCTGTTAAAAACATCTCTGCTTCATACTTTGCTCCAGCCGCTACAGTGGAAGACTTAGCCCGTACCATGGGAACAAACTGATCAAAGCTGATCCTTCCTGCACCTGCTTCTTCTCTAAGCTTGTCTAACGCCCTTGCCTCGTATTCTAGAATCTCGGTCTCCGTTTGTGTTACAGATGCTAAGGCTGCAATAGCGGGAGTATTTTCAAAAGTAAAGGTTAGATAGTCTTTTCTAATATGATCTTCATTTTGCGCGAAAAGAGGAATGTCCTTGGGCGGCTTAGCCAACTTTTCAAATGGTAGACCTGAATATTCTGATAGTTGCTTGACGTAGTCATTTAAAAGCTTCTCATATTTTACACCTTCTTGTTCTTTCGACTTCACATCGATCATCATCGTCGCTACTTTGTTACTATGATCTGTGATCACGCTTTCACTAATTTTATCAGCATCAACCTTTTTAAGCATTCTCAATTTCAATTCATCAAGGCCCTTGAGTGTGCTTATAGTAAGGTCTCTTGTTTTCTGCGCTCTGTCTTTAGCGCTAAGTACTTTGGGACTTTGGCTCTTTCCGGCCTCCGAAATTATTGTCGCCAAAGTCAGATCGCTTTTCTTATTACCTTCTGTGATAATACCTCCGAGTGTTTCGTTGATGATGGCAAATTTTTCAAGTACCGCATTACTTACTTGAAGCGCCAGTAGCGCCGTCAGCACGAGGTACATCATACCTATCATTTTCTGACGCGGGGTTTCCTTTTTACCTGCCATGATTAGCCCTTTTAGTTTTAAACGTTAAAAACCTAATTTCATTATGCCTGTCCGCCACCTTTCATAGCTGTAAGCATGCTTCCGTAAACCTTATTCAAAGACGTAAGGTTATCTGTAAGTTTACTAAGCTCAGAAGTAAACTTCGCCGTGTTATCACCTACTTTAGAGAGACCGTTCATTGCACCCGTCAGGCTTTGATAGAACTTATTCATATTCTTCACATGGCTGTCGGCATCCTTTAATTCCATTTCATAAACTGAATTCAATGCCGCCAGATTTTTTGTTACTTTTTGTACCTGTGAATGATACTCACCCGCATCTTTCGATGCCTCAGACATACTCGATACAGCCTTGATGGCCACATCGTAGGATTTATTCATTTCAACAAGTTGAGTGGAAGCTCTCTTAACGTTAGTAGCATAATCATTGGTAGCTACTGCCGCGTCAGAAAGGTTGGACATCTTCTTGGCAGACTCCGCCAGGTTATTAAGGCCTTTGCCCAAGCTATCTAAAAGTTCAGGGCCTATTTTTGCTTTTTCCAGGGAAACATCTAGTTGTTGCGTTAATGACGCACCTGGTTTATTTGAAATTCTTGTGTGTACTGCGGGAGCTTCAAAATCTTCTCCGAGTTCAGGATAAACTTTAGACCAATCTGGCTCTTGATGAGGCGGCTCAAAAGCACTTAAAAAGAATATAATCGCTTCTGTTGTTAACCCGATAAACAGCATCTGGTCAGCACCTTCGTAGTGGAGGATCTTAAATAAAGCACCAATAATTACGACTGCTGCACCTATACCATAAACTTTTGGCATTATGGTTTTATAGAGAAGTTCAACAAATCCGCCTTTTTTCTTGCTCATTGTAGTAATGGTTTAAGTTTTGCCTTTTGATATTTTAAAGATAGGTAAAAATGAAGTTCAACGTGAATTAAAATTCCTGCCCGGATGAACGGCCAAGGTGCGTCATGGCACACCTGAAGCCAATATATGCCCTCGTAGAATCCTTAAATTCGTACGTGCGTGTACCTGTTTCCAGGTAATAAGCGACATCCTTCCAGGACCCTCCACGAACCACTTTCTTGGGTGGAACCCGGGGATTGAATTTAGAACTTTCTGGATTTGTTCTCGGATCAATATACTGCGGATTCAAATCCCAAACTGTAGGCACAGAAGCAGGGTTAAAATCGTCTAAACACCATTCTGAAACATTGCCAGACATATCATATAAACCATAATCATTTGGGAAGTAGGATTGTACCGGCGAGGAGTAAGCAAAGCCGTCATCGTAAAAATTACCACGACCGGGTTTAAAATTCGCGAGCATACAACCTTTCGAGTTGCGGATGTAAGGGTTCCCCCAAGGATACTTTGCCATATCACGACCTCCGCGGGCCGCATATTCCCATTCTGCTTCAGAAGGCAAGCGGAAAGCTGGCATTGGAAAATCGCCTACACTTTTTCTATAATCGTTCAAATATGCGGTTCTCCATTGCCCGAAAAATACAGCCGCATCCCAATTAACGCCCACCACCGGATAGGCATCATAACCGGGGTGCCAATAGTAATAATCCTGGATTGGATCGCCCATATGGTGTGCAAAATCCCGCACCCATGCTGCGGTATCAGGATAGTATTTCTGCCGGAATGTTTCAGCATCTACGGTCTCAAAACCTTCGATGCTACCATTATCAATCAGGAAAAAATTCGTGAATTGGCGATACTCATTGTTCGTGATTTCCGTGTCATCCATAAAGAATGAACCAATCGTAACTTGTTTATTAAAGTTGATCTGAGTCGATGCCGGATCTTCATCGGCTTGCCCCATATGGAATGTCCCCGCTGGAATTGGGACCATACCGTACGGAATGGTCATAACCCAACCTTCGCGTCCAGAAACGCCAATCAGCTCGCCTTGGTCATTGCCGCCACCCTTTTTGCCGCCCAGGCCCAGTAGTCCACAGGCACTTGCAAAAGCCCCCGCCAGGACTAAAACTACTTTTGAAACAACCGATTTATTCATACTTAATTCTCAGTTTGTCTGTGCTAAAATTGAAGCTTCAAAGTTACCTTTATTCACCTTACTTTTTTGAGAAACGATTCACAAATTCCACAATTTATTAAAAATACCAAAATCAAATGTCGGTTAGTGCCTATAGCGAGGGGTTCGAACGACTTTTTTACCGCTACCCGGATTAACCGGAAGGTCATAACTCAACATAAACTCAAGTGAAAAGCTCTCTTTTGCCGCGCGGTCCTTTACAATAAAGTCAACCGCTGTCCCAAGTTTCAACGACTTATCTTTCAACAAGCTGTACCCCAATAATAGACTTGCTGCCTCAGATTGTCTAAACGCTAATCCTCCCCACATCGTATCTTTTATATGCGCAATTCCTGCCAAATCGACTTGCCATTTGTTAAGGTCGGTCCTTACAGCAGCACTAAATTGGACTTTTAAGTCAAAACTGACTTCATAGAAATATCCTCCGGTAAAGTTAATATGGTTTTCAAGAGCACCTCGTACACTGTCGGCACCGAAATCAAACTTTGAACGGAGCAAGTGGTTAAATCCCGCTCCAAAATAATATTTCTCTGCCCTGTAAAATATGCCTAACCCCAAATCCGGTCTGACTTGAGACTCCTTGCCCTCCACAATAAGTGGATCACCTTCTTGTATGTAGCGGTAATATTTTCCATTCACCGTTTGGGAATACAAGCCGAGTTTAACACCAAAACTTAATTTTGTTTCTTTAATGCCAAGATGATAAGCATACATCGCTTGTGCTTCCAGGTTGTTCTGGGGTCCTAACTTGTCGTTGACAATGTAAGCTCCAAAACCACTTCTTAATTTATAAATGGGTGTATTGAAACTCACCAATTGCGTGGTTGGCGCGCCACCATCTCCAAAACTAGATTGATATCCTAACCACTGACTGCGATGAACTGCTGTTAACCTTGTAACTCCATCCACACCCGCAAAGGCAGGAGTCATATACAAGTTATTAAACATGTATTGTGTGAAGAGGGGATCTTGCTGAGCAAAAGCACCTGCTCCAAATAAGAGCAGCAAGAGGGTATAAAAAATCCTTTTCAGCATTTAAGTTTAAAAAGTAGAGTCTAAAGTAAATGCTTTTTTACGACACTTTCAACAAATGTAATTAAAGTGTAATAAAAAATATCACTTTCTAAAATTCAAAGGATGAAGTAGTTATTTAATCCCATTCGCCTTTTTTATGTAGAGTTCAAGAGCTCCGGTCATGGAGGGGGCATTCGGAAGAGGGGCTTCAATATCTAAGATTAAACCGGCATCGTGGCCAGCTTTGGCTGTTGTGGGGCCAAACACAGCAATGCGTGTATTATTTTGCTTAAACTCAGGAAAGTTGACAAGCAATGAGTTAATCCCAGAAGGACTAAAGAAGGCCAGAATATCATAAAAGACTTCCTTCAAATCTGACAGATCAGAGGCGACGGTATGGTAGATAATACCCTCTGTGTAATGGTAGCCGCCATCTTTTAAGAAATCGGGAATATCGTTTTTGCGAATATCGGAGCACGGGAAAAGATACTTTTCATTCTTATGCTTCTTTAGAATCTCTAAGAGATCCTGGGCCGTTTTGAGGCCTGTAAAAATCTTTCGCTTACGAATGACAATATATTTCTGAAGATAGTTGGAAGTCTGTTCCGAGATGCAAAAATATTTCATTTCGGGAGGCATTTCTACCTTTAATTCCTGGCATATGTGAAAAAAATGATCAACTGCATTTCGGCTTGTAAAAATTATGGCCGTGTGATTGAGGATATCTATCTTCTGCTTCCGGAATTCTTTCACAGGAACGGGCTCTACCTGAATGAATGGCCTGAAGTCAATCTTCAGGTTAAACTTTTCAGCGAGTTTCAAGTAGGGGGAATTAGCGTCAGCAGGAGCTTCTTGGGTTACCAGGATACTCTTTACCTTGCGCATCCTGTCAGTAGCAATTTCACTCATCACGTAAAAAAATTCAGGCTAATAATAAAGTACCTTAATCGTAATAAGAAAGGGTATTAATTCTGTGGCACAAATGTACGAAAATAAATGAAACATCGAATGACCCATCTGCCGATGCAGTTTAAAAATGATAAGGATCGTCCAGCCTGCAAGTACCCAAGACATTATCGTCAGCAGGAAAATATAGAAACCTTCACGATGCCCATGTGTGATAAAATAAAGAAATAATACTATCGTGAGCACTCCAAAAACTCCTAAAAGAAGTCTAACCCAATTAAAAAAGTGAATCCCTCCAATTTCACGCATGCCAAACACGAACGACAGGCCATAGACCAACATTATCTTTAAAAAGAATAGACCCAACACGATAAGGCTTAATTCAAGCCACTGAAAGACGGCCTCCCAAAAAGAAGTCGCTTGAAATAAAAGGGCGGCAGTATACTGTAAGGGCAGGAAATGAAAAACTATCATCAGGTAATATCCCAACATCAGACTACTATACACATAGAACAAAATATTAATACTGCTTGTAATGCGGGAATATGCCTGGCTGTCCTCGCCTTCACGAACTGAAAATATTTTAGTTACGGAAAAATAATCGGAAGCCAGTTTTGGGTTAAGTTGAATTATCACGATCAGCATGATCATCAAAACCAACATTCCTATAATGGCAAAATCCCGAAAGGAAGAAAATCGCGACGATACTTCATTCAATGTTGAAGGTTCCCTGACTTTCGATTGTATTAGGGTTTGTAATCCTCCTTCATAAATTCCATCCTGATGAATACTTACCTGCAACACCTGGGAATGGTAAGCGCCTCTCAAACTATCCACACTTAGGTTAAGCCCGGTTTTACTTTTTGCCGCCAATTGCCCATTTATGAAGAGTGTAATAGGTTCAGGACTACTAATGCGGAAGAAAGTACCTGAAAATCTATTGGCCTCCAGGAAAAAATAAATAGTATTCGCCTTTCCTCTCTTCTCACTAAATGGTTCATAGCGCTCATTTTGGTATACCCTCCATTCGTTTTCAAAATCTTTTATGACAGCATAGTCTTGCCCTGCTGACTTTGACATGGCAGCACAAGAAAAAAATAAGATCAGCAAAGAATTTGAAAAGACCCTCATCATATATTCTCGCAAAAGTATTAGAATCTGGTCTTATATCCGAAATGCAGGTAAGTTTGTTGTATCATGGCAGGCCTTTATGTTCATATCCCCTTTTGCAAGCAAGCATGCTACTACTGCGATTTTCATTTCTCCACCAACCAGGAGAACCGCGACAAAATTGTTCATGCTATTGGAACTGAAATTAATCTGCAGAAGGAATATTTAAGAGGAGAAGAGATCCAAACCGTATACTTTGGAGGCGGAACCCCATCGCTGCTTTCCCATCGAGAATTATCATTTATTCTTCATGCTATTCATAAAACGCTTTCATTAAGCCCAACACCAGAGGTTACATTGGAAGCTAACCCGGATGACCTGACAAAAGAAAAACTGAGAGACCTGAAGGAAGCCGGTATTAACCGATTGAGCATTGGTATTCAGTCTTTCGACGATGTCATATTGAAATCGCTGAACCGAGCCCATAATGCTGAGATGGCAAAGCGCTGTGTGCATAATGCGCAAGAGGCAGGTTTTAATAATCTGAGCCTTGATCTGATTTATGCGATGCCGCAACAGGATGACATCATTTGGAAGAAAAATATTGATGAAGTATTAACGCTCAGGCCTCAACATATTTCATCTTATGCATTAACAATAGAAGAAAAAACAGTCTATGGCCGGTGGGCAGCTCAGGGAAAGATCAGGGCTGTTGAAGACGATTTAGCGGCCATGCAGTTACAGCTTCTGGTTGATACCTTGGAGAAAGAAAGTTACGAGCAATATGAAGTTTCAAATTTTTCACAACCAGGTTTTCAATCACAACACAACAGTAACTACTGGAAAGATAAAAAATACCTGGGTGTAGGACCAAGTGCACATTCATACAATGGTGTCAGCAGACAATACAACATTAGCAATAACCATATCTATTTGAATTCCATAGCGGATCAAAAGATTCCGGCAACACTTGAGATTCTTACCCGCGAAGATAAAATTAATGAATACCTGCTGACCACGCTTCGAACATCCTGGGGTGCCAACCTGGCGAAATTGCGTCAAGAGTTTGCGTTTGATTTGGCGGCAGATCACCGCGAGTACATTATTTCGCTGCAAGAAAGCAAGCTTGCCACCCTTGAAAATGAAACCCTGGTGTTAACAAAAGCCGGGAAACTTCTGGCCGATAAAATAGCATCCGATTTATTTGTCTTAACATCATGATGCACTGCATATGTGATTAACAGACTTAAGCATGTCACCTAAATTATATTAGCTCAAAGAAGTTTTGTATTTTTCCCCGACGTTATAACACATGAAATCTGCTGAAGAAAAAAAAGTATATATGCTCCTGAAGGCAGTGATCTTTCATTATCATGGCCTGGACGAGCAAGAAAAGAAAGATCTTGTTAAAACCGCCGAAGAACTCCATGCTCCTGACGAATATAAATGGGCGTTAGATTTCGTAGCCCAGGATTACATCACCGCCTTTGATCGCGCGCGCAATTACCTCAACGATATTATAGGAGACTACCCGAAACAAAAAAGAATTGAGCTCATTAATATGGTATGGCAGGCTAATAACCTGAAAGGTTATGTCACCGAAATGGAGGCCACCGCTATGCTCAAATTGGCAAAGGATTGGAATGTGCAGCGCGAGTTAATTCAATTGGTGCTTAAATAATTGATTTTATTTCAGCCATTCATGGCGGGGTGCCTAAGGATATGTCCTTACAGCGATATCCCATTTCTAACCATTCATCGACGCCAAAAATTCTTCGTTGTTACGCGTGCCCTTCATTTTGTTTTGAAGGAATTCCATCGCTTCGACAGAGTTCATATCGGCCATGTATTTACGAAGTATCCAAACACGCTGTAGTTCTTCATCTTTCAATAACAGATCTTCGCGCCTTGTCCCAGAAGCGGGAACGTCCATCGATGGGTAAATTCTTCTATTTGTTAATTTCCTATCAAGTTGCAATTCCATATTGCCAGTTCCCTTAAACTCTTCAAAAATAACTTCGTCCATCTTCGAGCCTGTATCTATCAAAGCCGTTGCAATGATGGTTAATGAACCACCATTCTCAATTTTCCGGGCTGCACCAAAGAAACGTTTTGGTTTGTGTAGCGCATTTGCATCCACACCACCGGAAAGTATTTTGCCGGAAGATGGTACAACGGTATTATAAGCGCGGGCCAGGCGTGTGAGGGAGTCGAGCAAAATCACCACATCATGACCACACTCTACCATACGTTTGGCTTTTTCTAAAACGATGCTGGCAACTTTCACATGACGCTCCGCTTGTTCATCAAACGTAGAGGCCACTACTTCTGCACGCACACTCCTGGCCATATCCGTTACTTCTTCAGGACGTTCATCAATCAGCAATACGATGAGGTAAACTTCCGGATGGTTTTCTGCAATGGCATTGGCGATGTTCTTTAACAACACCGTCTTACCCGTTTTAGGTTGCGCTACGATCATGCCGCGTTGTCCTTTACCAATAGGGGAGAACAAATCGAGGATACGGGTTGAAAGATTATCGTGCGTTGTACTAAGTTTATATTTTTCGTTCGGGAACAGCGGCGTCAGGTATTCGAAAGCTACACGATCGCGGATCTCTTCTGTTGTTTTTCCATTTACTGACTCTACCTTTAAGAGTGCGAAATACTTTTCACCTTCTTTTGGGGGGCGAATAAATCCTTTTACCGTATCACCTGTCTTTAAGCCAAACAACTTAATTTGTGATGGCGATACATAAATATCATCGGGGCTGGCTAAATAATTGTAATCAGATGAACGTAAAAATCCATATCCATCCTGCATAATCTCTAATACGCCTTCATTACTAATCGCTCCATCAAATTCACGGATGGCGGGGCGAAACGGCTGAGATCTTTCTTCGCGTACCTCATTTCTGTTGTGACGAGTTTGATCTTCCACTGCGTTTGTTGGCTCCGGCTCCACTTCCGTATTTTCATTAAACGAAGGAGTCGGACTATCAAAATTTATATCGATGGAGTCTAGAATTTCATCGGAAGAGAAATCGGCATCCACCTTTGGAGCGGGAGGTGCCGGGGCAACATTTTCACGTCTACGCGGACGCATTTTGCGCTCCGGTTCAGAGTCAGTGGCCGTTATTGGTGCTGTATCGGGTGAAGTCTTTTTATCCGCGGCAGAATCCCCTGCAATTGCTTGTTGGTCTAGAATCTTATAGATGATATCTTGTTTCGAAAGCTTTTTGGCATTTCTTACGCCGATCTCCTCTGCAATTTCCTTCAGTTCTGAGAGAAGCCTGACATTCAGGTCGTCAATAGTATACATGTTGATTTAAAAATGGATTGTGTTTAAAAAAGATTTGTTGAATTGATTCTTGTCATCAGCCACGCTGAGATTAGGGTCATGAGAACAACTAACTAGAAAACAAAAATTCGATAAGTAAGGTCCGGATTTATATTCAGAAGGCTTGAGATAAAGCCATATGACAATGCAAGTATAGGCACATTTTGGCTATAATCAAATTGATAAAAATTTTTTATTCCGCATAAAAGGGCTCTAGCCATTCAAAAAAACTAATTTTGACCCCGTAAAAAAAACAAACTACATGCTACAGGCAGTCACAATCCGGGAACATACCGAGAAAATATTGGAAGGTCTCCAAAAGAGAAATTTCAAAGATGCCGAAAATTTAATCCAACAAGTGTTGGATAACGATCTATTGAGAAGGGATACCCAAAAAATATTGGATGATTTGAAATCCAGGTTGAACAATGATGCTAAGAAGATCGGCGAACTCATGAAAGCCGGCAACTCCGCAGAAGCCGGAGCTATACGATCTTCAGTAGCTATTGATAAGGAAAAGGTAAAGAACCTTGAAGCCGATCTCGATCGCTACGAAAAAAAACAAGTTGAGCTTCTCTACAAGATTCCGAATGTCCCACACGAAACGGTACCCCGCGGCACTCGGGCGGAGGATAATATAACGGTATATGAGCACGGTGTCGTTCCAAGCCTTGGTCCGGAAGCATTGCCCCATTGGGATTTGATAAAGAAATATGACATTATCGATTTTGATCTCGGAAATAAAATTTCAGGCGCAGGCTTCCCGGTGTATAAAGGGAAAGGTGCAAAATTGCAGCGTGCCCTTATCAATTTCTTTTTGGATGAAGCAGAAAAACTAAATTATAGAGAGATTCAGCCGCCGATCGTGGTGAATGAGGCTTCGGGCTATGGAACGGGTCAACTACCGGATAAGGAAGGACAAATGTATTTTATTAATGAGGATGGCTTATACCTTATCCCAACGGCCGAAGTTCCTATCACAAACCTATACCGGGATGTCATTGTAGGGGAGGATGAGTTGCCCATTAAAAATGTGGGTTATACGCCCTGCTTTAGACGGGAAGCAGGAAGCTGGGGCGCTCACGTTCGCGGGTTAAACCGCCTCCATCAGTTTGACAAAGTGGAGATTGTACAAATCAGAAAGCCTGAAGAATCCTATCAGGCATTGGATGAAATGTGCTCCTATGTACAAACCTTGCTTGAAAAATTAGAACTTCCCTACCGCAAGCTATTATTATGTGGCGGCGATCTGGGTTTCAACTCCGCCATCACATACGATATGGAAGTCTTTGCTGCCGGCCAGCAACGATGGCTTGAGGTAAGCTCGGTTAGTAACTTCGAAACATTTCAGGCAAACCGACTGAAGTTGCGTTATAAAAACGCCGAAGGAAAAACGCAATTGTTGCATACCTTGAATGGAAGCGCTTTGGCTTTGCCTCGAATTGTTGCCTCTATTCTGGAGAACAACCAAACTAACAAGGGCATTCGCATACCAAAAGTTTTGGTTCCCTATACAAGGTTTGACATGATTGACTAGAGAAAATTGATGGGTCTGCTACTTGTTATTTACTAAATGAACCAATCTTTTTGTTCTCTTTCATTGCTACTACAAAAAAAGTTCAGTCCAAGTGAGATGAGCTTAAGTTTAAAAATGATTTAATCTAATAGATAAAAATCCTCAAGGTGGCGGATGACTTACCATGGCAATTTGAATCATACCCGAGAAATAGGGGCCACCAACCGAAGGGTGGCACCTTTGTTTAAATAACTATTATATGATAGATACATCGCAAAGCATCATCCATACCGTATCAGTCCATATCGTTGGAAACAGTGGCCGTCAGGAGGAATTGAAGCTTTCTGAAAGGCCTCTGAATATTGAAGGCGACATGCTTAAAAAACTACTGCTCACGTACTTTCTTTCCAACTTCAATGCGCCTGAATATTACAACTTCACGTTTTCTAACGACGACCTGACATTAAACCCTATCTTCAGACTCGCGAAGGAGATTTTTGATCATGGTGACGCGCTGCATGTAAATTCAATTAACATCGCAAAACATCTGTATACGTCCAGCCAACATCCCAATATCAAATCCGGCGATTTGTATGTAGCCCATTTTTCGGGCGTAACCCTGGATAACAGATCCCTGGAGGCCGTTGGGATTTTTAAATCTGAAAAAGAAACTTATCTTAAACTCCGCAGCGAGTCTGACCAGTTTAATCTTGGCGCGGATGAAGGCGTAAACATCCGAAAACTTGATAAGGGGTGTTTGATTTTAAATGTTGCGCCAGCGGAGGGATATAAAATCCTGATTGTGGATAACGCTAACAAATCCGATGCACAATTCTGGAAACATGACTTCCTGAATGTCAAGCCCTGGTCTGATGCGTTTCATCACACGCACAACTTTATGAACCTAACACGTCAATATGTAGGCGATAAGTTGGATGAAGAGTTCAGCGTTTCGAAAGCGGATAAGATTGATCTGCTTAACCGATCCATGAACTTCTTTAAATCGCGTGAGCAGTTTAATCAAACCGAGTTTGAAGCGCAGGTACTTTCGGATGCCGATGTCATTGAATCTTTTCGAAACTATGAGCGAACCTTTATGGCTGACACGGACATCGCCGGGAATTTTGAAATCTCTGCCCAGGCAGTCAGGCGACAAGCCCGCGTGTTTAAAAGTGTGTTGAAGCTTGACAAGAACTTTCATATCTACATTCATGGAAACCGCGAATTAATCGAAAAAGGTTTTGATGAAATAAGGAACAGGCACTATTACAAAATTTACTTTGATCAGGAAAGTTGATCTGAAATGCAAAATTCCTTAGTAACTTTAGTCACTTCAAAAAACTATGGAAACAACAGGCTTTGGTGAACGGGTTAAACGCACCACCAAAAAAATTTTAAAAATCATCATCGCCACAATTCTGATCGTTGGGATTGCCGTATTCAGTTTTATGTATTGGGCCACCTACGAAAGCGGTGTGATGGCAGGAAAGGTTCTTCGTATCAGCGAGAAAGGTGTAGCCTTTAAAACCTATGAAGGTAAGATTAACCTGGAAACCTTTGGAGCGTTGAAAGGCACGAGCCCAATCGCGGAGTCGTTCGATTTTTCGGTGGAGAGAAGTGAAACGGAACTCATCAAAGAGTTGGAACAGGTCGCCTTGAGCGGCGAGCGCGTTAACCTGTATTTTGTTAAGCGCTATGCAGCATTCCCCTGGAGAGGAGAAACAAAATATTTTGCAACACGGGTCGAACGGGCACAGTAAGCTATCATAGATTTCCTTAACATAGGCAGCTTAAATTCTGTTTATGCATCAACGTATTTCTTTTAATTAACGTTTTATAACAAAAATGATATTGGCAAAAAGTTGCCTTAAAAAAGAAAGGCTAGCTCAAGTTTCGAGCTAGCCTTTTTTTGAATTTTATACAAAAGTTTATGCAGTAGCGGCAGAAGCCTCTTCAAACTTTTGCGAAATCTTTAGTACCACAATCTTCTTTGCCTTGTAACCACAATAACCGCATTGAAAATGTTTCATCAGTTGGCCTTCTTCTGAAACAGAAGCCGCCTTCAAAATTTCTTCGCGTACCACTTTAAAGGTCTGGTAGTTACATTCAGGACATTGTAAAGCGTGCAGATGACCTGAATAACGTTCAATTTTAACATATCCTGTCTCTTCATCTTTCCACACATCATAATCCACCGAAAAAACATTTTCTTCAGCCTGCATACCTTCATCCAAAAAGGCATCCTCTTCATGTTCACCCAACAATTTCATGGCCTTACCAGTCTTTGGAGAAACGCGTGGCTTATACCGAAGAGCCTTAAGTCTTTTCTCAATAAAGAACGGGTAGTAAAACTTAAGCATGTTTTGAACGATGAGTGCTACAATCATCCCCATGGCAAATGTTGTGAACCCTAGTACAAAAATCCACAACGTGTTTAATTTTTGGATGTTTGAATTTGCATAGAAGCAGCAGCCAATAATAAGAATGATAGCCGCAATCCAAAGCGTTCTTATTTCGCTTTTATTGATGTAATCATACTTAATCTTTGCGTCATTCATAGTAGCCAGACGAACAATATGATAAAGCACTATCAAAATCGAAATCGCCCATGCCACATATGCAATGTTTTTTGCCATTGCATTCCAAGAGTCATAATTTTGTGTAACAATATCTTCCATAGTTACGGATTGGTTATTAGTGTTCTTAATAGCAAATATAAATGCCGATATCTATTTAACCTAGCATGTAACGGTAGTTAATCTCGGTAAACGGTCCTAATTTAATACAGAATTAACAAAAAAGTCTTGCCTGCGTGCCCCGGTTGAGCTTAGGGAGGTTAGATTTTACGTAAAAAGCCCTTGATTTTACCCGCGGCTTCAAGCGGTTTTTCAAACATACCCATGTGCGCCACATCCCGAAGGATATGAATTTCAGGCCATTGGCAGGTTGCTGCCTGCTTAACAATGGTTTCCAGGGGAATTCCAGGATCCTTATCCCCTGCCAGGAACAGTGTAGGTTTTTTAAAGTTTTTTAATGTTTTAGTCTGGTCCCGGCGTTCGCGCATGGCAATGCTATATCCTATTACTGCCCCTGCTGAAGATTGGGCAGCAATCCTCTTAACCGTTTCAATACCCTGGTGCCGGGGATCTGCAAAAAGCGGCGTAATAAAATTTGTCGTGAATGCCAATGCCCCATTTTTCTCAACGAACTCAACCACCTTAGCCCGTGATTCCTTTTTCTCGGCCGAATCGGCATACGCGGTGGAGTGGAACAATCCAATTCCCGAAAATAAATCTGGCCTTTTTTCGATCATCGCAAGTACAACGTAGCCACCCAATGAATGTCCAATGATGACACTGTTCACAATTTCCCTTTCAGAAAGGCAATTCAGCACTTGTTCAGCTACTTGATCGAGGGAAAAAGAAGATGGAAGTATAGGACTCTTACCAAAGCCAGGCAAATCGAGTGTGATAACTTTGTTTGCGTCTGCAAAACGTTCCCCGAAATCATCCCAGATGCTTTGGTGCATGGGGAACCCGTGAATAAAAACAAGTGGTTTCCCTTCGCCTCGCTCCGTGGAAAAAAGGTCAGACATTATTGAATTTTCGAGACGGATTCAAGCATTTCTACAACGGCTCGTTCAATACCGTCAGGATCAAACCCGCACTCCTTATGCAATTCACGTTGCTCACCATGTTCCACCACGCGGTCAGGAATTCCCAAAAGTTTTATATCGGCGTGATAACTATGGACAGCCATGAACTCAAGAATGGCGCTACCGAATCCCCCGTGAATACAACCATCCTCAACAGTTAATACTTTCCTATACTCAGAAAAAATTTCATGCAGCATTTCTTCATCAAGAGGCTTAACGAAACGCATATCATAATGTCCTAACTCAATGTTCTGTTTTGCCAGCCGTTCGCACACCTCAACAGCATAGTTGCCTATATGTCCGATGGTAAGAATAGCTAATTCGCCTCCACCCAGTAACTTTCTTGAACTACCAATTTTTATTTTTTCCATGGGTGTCCTCCAGTTCGGCATAACTCCCTGGCCTCTTGGGTAACGGATAGAAAATGCCTGTTCAGTCCTTGGCAATTGAGCAGTATACATAAGGTTTCGCAACTCGGCTTCGTTCATGGGTGCCGCAACAATCATGTTAGGCAAACACCTTAAGTAGGCAATATCGTAGGCACCGTGATGGGTAGGACCATCCGCTCCAGCCAAACCGGCACGATCCAGGCAAAAGTTGACGGGAAGATTTTGAATACACACATCGTGGATCACCTGATCGTATGCACGCTGCATAAAGGTGCTGTAAATATTACAAAAAGGAACAAGGCCTTGTGTGGCAAGCCCAGCCGCGAAGGTAACAGCGTGTTGTTCAGCGATGCCGACATCAAAAGCACGATCTGGCATCTCCTTCATCATGATGTTCATAGAAGAACCTGATGGCATGGCAGGAGTAATGCCTATGATTTTATCATTTGCCTTTGCCAACTCCACTAATGTATGTCCGAAGACATCCTGATATTTGGGAGGTTGTGGGCTATCATAAACCTTCTTATGGATTTCGCCTGTAATCTTATCAAAGGTACCCGGGGCATGCCATGTAGTAGCATTGCCCTTTTCGGAGGGTCCATACCCTTTACCTTTTAGAGTGACGCAATGGAGAATTTTGGGGCCTTTAATATTTTTTAGATCATTGAGAACCGTTACAAGGTGATTGACATCATGCCCGTCGACCGGGCCAAAATACCTCAGGTTCAGGGATTCGAATAGATTACTTTGACTCAATAACGTAGCCTTGATTCCCGTCTCGACTTTTGATACAATTTCCTGCGCGCTCTTTCCAAACATGGAGAGTTTGCCAAGGATATTCCAGGCTTCGTCTTTTAGTCTATTGTACGCCTTACTTGTTGTAATGTCTGTTAGATAATCCTTTAATGCCCCCACATTCGGGTCGATGGCCATACAATTATCATTTAGTACAATAAGGATATTGGTATCCGAAACGCCGGCATGGTTAAGTCCTTCAAAAGCCATTCCACCAGTCAACGCTCCATCCCCAATAACAGCGATGTGTTGTTTGTCTTCAATTTTTAAATACCTGGACGCTGCTGCCATTCCCAGTGCGGCAGAAATGGAGGTAGAGGAATGACCAACACCAAATGTATCATACTCACTTTCTTTTCTTTTCGGGAAACCGGACAGGCCATTATACAACCTATTGGTATGGAAGTCATCTCTTCTTCCTGTCAATATTTTGTGGCCATAAGCTTGATGTCCTACATCCCATACGAGCTGATCATACGGCGTATTAAAAACAAAGTGCAACGCCACGGTAAGTTCAACGACACCCAGGCTTGCGCCAAAATGACCTCCATAAACTGATACATTGTCGATTATGAAATGACGCAACTCGTCACAGAGCTGAACCAACTGGGCCTGGTCAAGTTTTTTGATGTCGTCCGGGCTATTGATCTCAGCCAAAAGTTTTCCGGGAGTTATCAGCATTGGTATTTGTTAATAAACCTTTAACAACGCGTTGAAGGTAAGTTTTCTGAACTGCTTTTCAGCCCAAATAAGCAACAAAGGTAGTTATTTCCAGCATGTCAGCATTTTTTAAAAGATTATAAATAAATTTGCGCCGCATGATTACTACACAAGAACATTTTGAGGTAAAATTAGCCCTTTTTGAAGGTCCTTTCGACCTTTTATTGTTTTTCATCGAACGTGATGAACTGGACATTTACGACATACCCATTTCAAAAATTACAAGCGATTTTCTGGACTACATTCACCAGATGGAGCAGTTGGACGTTGATGTGGCCAGCGAATTTATCCTGGTTGCTGCCACGTTGATGCGCATCAAATCCAAGATGTTATTGCCCCGCCCGCAATTAGATGAACAAGGCAATGAAATTGACCCGCGCGAAGAGCTTGTAAGGCACCTGCTTGAATACAAAAGGTATAAGTCTGTTATCGAGACCTTCCATAAGATGGAAGAGGTTGAGTTGATGAAGGAGAAGCGTGGCAACCTGATGAAAGAATTGAAGGTCCTTGCGGAAAGCACCAATGTAGAAGCAGAACTTCAGGATGTGACGATTTTCAAACTGATGACCGTATTTGAGAAAATAGTAAAACGTTATGAAGCGGAGAAAAACAAACCTGTACATCAGGTTATTCAGTATCCTTATACGGTAGAGGCACAAAAAGAGTATTTGTTTAACGAGCTTACTAAAAAGCCAAGGATTTCATTCACCGATCTTATTGAAGCCTATCCAACACGCATTGGGGTAATCTTTAACTTTCTTGCTATTCTGGAAATGTTAGCGCTTCAACTTCTGACTATTCAAATTGGAGAAGGCCTAAGTAATTTCTGGATAGCTAAAGCGGAGCCTACGGAGGCAATTCTTTAATCCGGCAATCAATTAACAGGTAAAGCTAAGGGTAAACACACTTCCTCGTCCTGGAGATGACCGTACCATAATATTACCCTTCTGTTTTTGCATGATTTGTTGGGAAATGCTCAATCCAATTCCGGATCCACCCTTTTTCGTAGAGTAAAACGGAATAAAAATTTGATCTATGGCTTCTGGCGCAATGCCGCAGCCGGTATCAGAAATATTAATGTTAACATAACGGTTGCCTTCTTTCCCGACCTCAATTTTAATGTCTTTACCTTCCTTAAGATTTGACATAGACTCTATCGCATTTTTGATCAGGTTAATTAACACCTGCATCGTTAAATTTCTATCGGCATAAATGGTGTACGAGGCTTGTCCGTTTTCGGCATGTAAGATGATATTTTCCTTATTGAAATCTTGTGCAAACAAGCGCGTGATTTCGTTCACTATTTCAGCCACCGCTATCTTTGTCAGAACAGGCTCAGGAATCTGATTAACACTTCTGAAATTCTGCACAAATTCCTTTAATGACTTACTTCGCTGGTCGATCGTCCGGAGACTATCCAGAATGTCTGTACGTTCCTCCATGGTAAGTTTCCGGTTCTCAGCCTCTGACTTAGTAACCATTTCGTAGATATAAGAAGAAAGCGTAGAGAGGGGAATGGCTGAGTTTGAAATCTCATGGGTTAATACACGAAGCAATTTTTGCCAGGCCTCTGCCTCTTTAGCCGCCAATTCACTGCTTACATCCGTCAGCGCAACCAGTTTTAAATTCTTCTCCTTAAAAATCAGATGCCTGGAGATTACTGACAGAAAGATCGATTTCCCTTTCAAAACAATCTTCAACGATGACTTCTCTCCATCCTGAACTTCCTTCAGAAACTCCGGCAGACTTCTATCTACTCTCCACAAGGAATCAATTTTTTGCAGGAATGGGATTTGAAAAAGGTTTTTGGCTGCATCGTTAATCAAATACACTTCATTATTATTTTCTTCAAAGCAAATCAACGGTACGGCAGCATGCTCAACGACCACCTGGAGCAGTTGATGTTGTGATTCCTTTTCTGACCGTAGACTTTTAAAGGTATCATTAAGCTGGTTAAAGGCATGATGAAGATCGTAGTCGTAGGATTTTACATTTTCAGAAAAGGTAACCGAGAAATCGTTTTGCTTCAGCGATTGCAAAAAAGCCGTGAGCTTTCGTTCCGACTGATCAACAAATCTCACGGTTTCATAAAACAGTGCGGCCGTAGCGATGGCGGTCCAAATGCCGGCCATCCAATACGGCGAATCGAAAACCAGGAACCCGGTGAGGCATCCGAAAAAACAAATTCCGACCAGCCGCAAAGCAACTTTAGGCCGAAAGGATTTTTTTATAATGGTCTTATAGTTCAAGGTTTTTATTGTTGGAACTTTTTCCCCTCTTTCGAGCAAGAGCGGGCTATATCAATCCTCCGGAAAATCGATTTGAGAAACTTTCCACTTTTCACTATTAACTTTTCACTTTTCACTTATTTCACTATTCACTCAATCCATACTCTTCTATCTTCCGGTACAGCGTTGTTCTTCCAATCCCCAGTTCTTCCGATGCGCGGGTCAGATTTCCGTTGCATTTTTTAAGCGCCTGCTTTATGACATCCCTTTCAACATCCGATAGATTAAATGTCTTGATCTCCGGATCATTACCATTATACTGAGGGACAAGCTGGAAATCATCGGCTGTTAAAACAGAATCCCTGGATAAAATCACGGCACGTTCCACGGAATGTTGAAGTTCCCGGATGTTTCCCGGCCATGGATACTTTGAAAGTTGTTGCAGCAGCGATGAATCTATTTCCAGATTCTTATTATACCGTTTAGAAAATTCCTCGAGGTAATAATGGGTGAGCAGCGGAATATCTTCTCTTCTTTCCCGTAAAGGAGGCAATTTGATTTCAACAGTTTTAATGCGATAAAAGAGATCCTGCCGGAGTGCCCCGCTCCTGACTAAATCGTATACCGGTGCGTTGGTAGCGCAGATAATGCGCACATCAAGATTAACAAGTTTGTTCGAGCCCACTTTGCTCACCGCGCGACTTTGGAGTACAGAAAGTATTTTGACTTGTAATTCGGCGGAAAGATTTCCAATCTCATCCAGAAACAAGGTCCCTTTGTTCGCCAACTCAAATTTTCCAATACGGCTTTCTTTCGCATCTGTAAAGGCGCCCTTCTCATGGCCAAACATTTCCGATTCAAATAAGGTCGCAGGCACAGCGCCGAGGTCAACAGAAATAAAAGGCTCTTCTGCCCTATTCGATTGATGGTGAATGGCCCGGGCCACTAGCTCCTTTCCTGTTCCGTTTTCGCCGAGTATTAAAACATTCGCATCTGTCGCAGCTACTTGCGCTATGGCATGAAGCACATGTTCCATCGCAGGTGAAGAAGCAATGAATGTCTGGTAATGTTGGTTAAGATGGTGTTGCAGCGCTTTTTGTTTTGATTTCAAGTCCCGGTTTTCTCTTCTTGAACGGGACTGCTGATAAGCGTTGATGACGGTAGCTACTAACTTCTCTTTATCCCAAGGCTTGGGCAGAAAATCTACTGCGCCCTCCTTAATGGACTTAACGGCCAATTCAATATCGCTATAGGCCGTCTGCAATACTACTTGTGTTTGAGGCGAGACTTGATGAATGCGGTTCATCCAAAAAATTCCCTCGTTTCCTGTGGTGACTCCGGCCTTAAAATTCATGTCCAGCAAAACAACATCGAAGTCTTGCTGCTTTAATATGGACTCCAATGTTTTGGGCGACGAAAGCGTGTCAATGTTTTCGAAGTAATTTTTTAAAATCATCTTCGAGGTGAGCAGCACATGTTCATCGTCGTCTACAATCAGGATGTTACCGGAATACTTTTTCATGGCAGGAAGGTCCTTCAATAAATTTACCTTTTTTTGTTTAATGCTTACTCATACCGAAGAGATTCTACCGGGTTTGTCTTTGCTGCTTTAAAGAGTACCGAAGCAATGGTGACAAACATGATTACTAACAAGATTACTATCGGCAGTGCATAATGCCACCAGTGAAGCTGAATTTGTTCGGTGAAATTATGCACGTATTCCTGCGAAAGTTTCCAGGCAACCGGGGTACCAATTAATATTGAAATCATCAACTGCTTTCCGGTTGAGTTTAGTAAGATCGATACAAGGTGAGGCCAATCAGCACCCAATATTTTTCTAACCCCAATCTCTTTGGTTTTCTCCACTACCTTGTTGGAGATCATACCCAGCAGGCCTAGGCAAGCCACGCCAACAGCCAGCAGCGTAAAGAAAAAGATCTGGTTACGGGCGACTTTCTGCTGGTTGTAATGCTGATTGATATGATCATCCAAAAAATACCAGCTAAATACATTACCCGGAAAAGCTTCTTTATATATCTTTTCTATGCGTGAGAGGGATTCCTCCATCCTGTCTCCAACAATTTTAATAGAAACTCTATTTGGGCCTATCCCGGGCAAAATGTTATTGTTCAGATAAACAAGAGCTTGCCCGCGGTCCGTACTATTAAGGGTGTAGTTTTTAGCAGTATAAAAAGTTGTTATCCGATAGTCTGCTATAACTCCTATAATCTCAACTTTTTTCCATTTCTCACTATCCTGTAGAATTTCAATCCATTGGCCAATAGCACCCATAGGAGTCTTAAAACCTAACCGTTCAATAAAGAGTTTGCTTAGAATAATTCCATCGCCGTGCTCATCTTTTACAAAATTCCGGCCTGCTAATATTTTTATTTTATACAAGGGTATAAAGTTTTCATCTACACCATGCGTGTCCACAATCAACAATATATCCTCGTGCATTGACCTAAAAAAATTCTGCGAAACAGTCCTGTCTCCGCTCACCCACGAGCTAAGTGCAGCATTTTCAACAGTTGGAATGTTCCTGACTCGGTTTGCAAAATTTTTTAATTCATTATTCCGGCCTGCATGCTGGTCAACGATTGGTGCTTCAACAAAAATCACATGGTCCCTGCTTAAGCCAATATCTTTTTTTAAGATGAAGTCGAGTTGAAAATAAACGATGAAAATCCATGAAGTTAGGACCAAAGCAGCTACATATTGAAATGTCGTCAGCACAGAAGGCAGCATCAATTTTTGACTCTGCTTGTTTTTGCCAAGCAGTTGAAGCGCGGAGAGTCGCTCTACGGCCCATGCCGGGTAAAGGGCCGTGAGGATGGTGCCCGCTGTAAAAAAGGAAATGAAGAAAAAAATTGTTTCGTTGTCTAATTCAGAAACGGGTAGGGCGCGGATATTAAACAAGTCGCTGAATGGCTGCCTGACTAATTGAATCATTGTTGTGCCAATGAAGGCAGCCAGGAGATTGACAAGTGCAGATTGACAAATGAACTGAAGAAAAACATCGGTAATTCTTGCTCCGGACACTTTCCTTACGGCAACCTCTTTAAAGCGGGAATTCGTTTGTGAGATCGCAAAGTTGATATAATTCATCCATGCCATGACTAGAACAATAAGCGAAACAACGCCCAATAGAATTAGTAATAATTTCGATTTTGGTATAAAGAATTCATGCCTGAAATTCTCACTAAATACAATTTCATCCAGCTTTTGGACAGTAAAGGCAAGCCGGAGATTTGGATTCTCTTTATGATAAATATCAAATATTTTTTCTTTTCTATCATTAAGGGTTTTCGTGATGGAGGTCTCCGGATGCGTAAGTTTGCAATAAGTATAGGGCCACCATTTCCAGTTTGTTGCCTTGTTATTCCATTCACGCAGTTTCCCGGCATTGGAAATAGCCATGCCAAACTTCAGATGAGAGTTATGCGGGTTATCCTCAAAAACTCCGGTAATCTCATGAGGTATCCCGTTCATCTTAATAAGTTTACCGATCGGATTGAGCTTACCAAAGAATTTAATGGCAGTACTTTGAGACAATACTACTGATTCGGGCTTGCTGAGGGCTTCCTTTCTATTTCCA
>Ga0184629_10000008_pt1 | contig 67624 bp, 61 predicted proteins | sample PLM4_32_b1_FD_133158 | JGI IMG/M metagenome (GOLD analysis project Ga0184629, IMG submission 133158) | Groundwater sediment microbial communities from an aquifer in East River, Colorado, USA - PLM4_32_b1 | ecosystem: Environmental > Terrestrial > Soil > Riparian zone | place: USA: East River...
AGGCGGGCCTGGTGCTGACCGGCACCGAGGTCAAAGCGTTGCGGGACGGGAAGGCGAGCCTGGGAGAAGCGTACGCCCACGTGCAGCGGGGCGAGGTCTGGCTCGAGGGCTTGTCGATTTCGCCCTACGTGCACGGGAGTTACAACAACCCTCCGCCTACTCGCTCCCGCAAGCTCCTGTTGCACAAGCGCGAGATCCGCAAACTCATCGGCGCTACCACGCAGCAGGGCCAGACCCTCATCCCGCTGGAGTTGTACTTCAAGGACGGCGTCGCGAAGATCGCGATCGCCCTCGCCAAGGCGAAGAAGCTGCACGACAAGCGCGAAGACTTGAAGCAGCGCACTGCCGCCCGTGAGCTGGCGCGTGAGTACCGGGCACGCCGCGGATGATCGCGGCGCTGTTCTTGACTATCGGAGCTCAGGCGGCCCCCGAGACCGTACGCATCGCGACGCCGCGTGGCCTGACCAGCGTACCGGTGAGCCGGGAGTACGGCGTCGCCGTTGCGGCTCCCCTGATCGCTGGTCCGCTAGCGTTGGCGGTGGTCGTCGAAGGCGCGCGTGCCACCGTCGTCCTCGAGGGGGCGGGGTTCGTGTTCGCCCTCAACTCACCGTTCGTTCGCATCGGGACGCAGGTGTGTCCGCTGGTGGACGAGCCGTACATGGCCCGCGACACCTTGTTTCTTCCTCTCGTGTGGTTGACCGACTGCGTCCCCCGCGTGCTCCGGAACCGGTTCCACTGGGATCCGGCGACCGGGTTGTTGACCGAGTCTGCGCCGCCGGGCGTGACGGTGGCCGCGACACTGCCGCCGGTGGTGGCCGACCCGACGCCGGTGCGTGATACCGCGCGGGCGGCGTCGGATACGCCGGCCCACACGGCTGCTGCCGCTCCAGCACCGCTGCTGCCGCCTCCGGGACCGACCGTGCACGCCGCCCCGAACCCTATTACCGGCCTGCGGTGGCGCCACGTCGTGATCATCGACCCGGGTCACGGTGGCCGCGATCCCGGCAACCCCGGCCGGTTCTTTCCGAAAGGAACCACCGAGAAAGACGTCAACCTCGGGATCGGGCAGCTGTTGCGGACCGAGCTCACGCGGCGGGGAGTCGCGGCCTCGCTCACCCGGACGACCGATACGCTGATCGACTTGCACGACCGGGCGGGGTATTGCCGCGACGCCTGCGATCTCTTCGTCAGCGTCCACGTGAACTCGATGCCGACGGGGCGCCGCAGCCCGGTGGCGAACGGCATCGAGACGTACTTCCTGTCCGAGGCGAAGACCGAGGATCAGCGGCGCGTGGCCCGGATGGAAAACGACGCGATCCGCTACGAATCACCCGATGCCCAGGTCGTAGAAGGGGCGCTCGCCACGATCGTCAAAGACCTGCAGCAGAACGAATATCTGCGCGAGTCGGCACGGCTCGCCGAGCTGGTGCAGCAGCGGGTCGCCGCGGTGCATCCGGGGGAGGATCGTGGCGTGCAGCAGGCCGGATTCTACGTGCTCACCAGCGCGCGCCGGCCCGCGATCCTGGTGGAGACCGGGTTCGCGACCAATAAGGAGGACGGCACGTTTCTGACGTCGGCCGCGGGTCAGCGCAAGATCGCCGGGGCGATCGCCGACGGCATCGTCGGCTACCTGTTGGATCTCGAGCGCAAGCTCGCCGTGGGCGGGGTGCCGTGATCCGGCGCGCCCAGGGAGCGAGCGTGCTGGCCCTCGTGCTCGCGGGGTGCGCGTACTACAACGGGCTGTGGAGCGCCGAGCGTCTGGCGCGTGAGGCGCGCCGGCAGGAAGCGCGCGGGATGACGGCCGAGGCGCGACTCAGCTGGGGACGAGCGGCCTCGAGAGCGGAGTCGGTCCTGGTGCACCACCCGTCGAGTCGTTGGGCGGACGACGCGCTGGTGCTGCAGGGGGAAGGGCTGGCGCGGAGCGGGTCGTGCGCCGCAGCGGCGAAACCACTCGACCGCGCGCTCCGCGAAGTGAACGACGACGCGCTGCGGGAGCGCGCGGCGCTAGCGGCGGCCCGCTGCGCGGTGACCCAGAGGGCCGGAGGGCGTGCGGAGCGGCTGCTCGAACCGGTGCTCGAGTCCAAGGACGCGCAGCGCAGATCCACAGCGGCCTACCTCGCCGGTCGTGCTGCACTGCTGCGCGACGATCCGGCGACCGCCGCGGCGCGGTTCGCGCGCTCCGACGTGCCGGAAGCGGCACCCGCGCGGGTCAGCGCGCTCGCCGCCGCCGGCCGGGCGCGGGAGGCCCTGGCTGTGGTGGACAGCGTCGCCCGCCGCGACGACGACGAAACCCGGTGGACCGACGCGCTGGACGAAGTCGCTTCGACCGCCGGCGTGGAGACCGCGGCCGACGCGCTCGACCACCTGCTCGCTCGGGGTCGGCTCCGCGCGGGAGTGCGGGCACGCCTCCTCATCGCCGACGGTGACCGGTTGAGACAGACGCGTCACTTCGAGCGGGCCGCGGCCCGGTATGACGCGGCGGTGGAGCTCGTGCCGGATTCCGCCGAGGCGGGCGTGGCCCGGGTCCACGCCCTCATCGGCGACGTGGCCCAGCTCCAGTCGCTGGAGAACTTGGACTCCGTCTCGGCGCGCCTGGAGGTGCTGACCAGCACGCTCGCTGGAGCGCCGCTTGGCGAGGCGCGGGACTTGGCACGGCGGATCAATGATGCGTGGCAGGCCGACACGTCCGAAGGCGCTACGTTCCGCAGCGGCGAGCAGGCGCGCGATTCTCTCGCGGCGCCCGCCCTTGCCGCCGCCTTGTTCCGCCGGTTCGCAGCCCGTCATCCCGCCTCGCTGTTCGCCCCCAAGGCGCTGATCGCGGCGGGGCAGCTTCAACCGGAGACGCTCGATTCGGTCGAGACCGTGCTGCGAACCCGCTATCCCGAGTCGCCCTACGCGCTCGCGTTCCACGGAGCCTCGAGCCCTCTATTTCAGGCCACGGAAGACTCGCTCGCTATCGCTCTGGGCGTCGCCCGGTCGGTCGTGCTGACCGCGACCGCTATCGGGTCCCGCGTCGCGCCGCCGCGCACCGGCCCGCGCGGGCCTGACCTGGACCCACCGCCGGCCATCGCCGGTCGAGGACAGCCCAAGTCGCCAGCGCCACGGCGCCCGACCCCCACGCGTCGTCCGGGTGAGCGTCCGACCGTGCGTCCAGCGGAACGGCCGGACGCGCGTCTGTGACCGCCGTCGAGGTGCTCGGCGCGCGGTTCCAGAACCCAGTCTTGCTCGCCGCCGGCACAGCCGGCTTCGGACACGAGGTCGGCCGCGTGATCGACCTCGAGGCGCTGGGCGGGATCATCACCAAGGCGGTCACGCCGGAGCCGCGGCGCGGGCATCCGGGTCCGCGCGTCGCGGAGTTCTCGGGGGGCATGCTCAACGCCGTGGGGCTCGCCAATCCCGGCCTCGATGCCGTCGCCCTCCACGAACTGCCCTGGCTGGCGCAGCACCTCACCCGCGCCCGCGTGCTGGTCAACGTGGCCGGAGCGACCGTCGATGACTACGAGCAGGTGCTGGAGCGGTTGAGCTCCTTCGCCGTGATCGCTGCCTTCGAGATCAATGCATCGTGCCCCAACACCGCTGCGGGCGGCCTCGAGTTCGGTGCGTCGCCCGCCGCATTGGCCGATCTGGTGCGACGCTGTCGTCGCCGCACGACCAAGCCGCTCGTGATCAAGCTTTCTCCGGCCCTTCCCGACATCACCGCGATGGCGCTGGTGGCCCAACAGGAGGGCGCCGACGCCGTCAGCCTCGTCAACACCCTGCCCGGCACGGTGGCCGGGAAACTGGGGTTGGGCTTCGGCGGCGTAAGCGGGCCGGCGCTCCTGCCGGTGGGCGTGCTCGCCACCGCGCGCGTGCGCGAGCGGGTGGGCATCCCGGTGATCGGCGTTGGAGGCATCCGGACGGCCGCGGATGCCCGAGAGTATCTCACCGCCGGGGCTTCGCTCGTCGCCGTGGGCACCGCGGCGCTGGCGGACCCCCGTGTGCCGGAGCGGATCGCGCGGGAGCTCGCCCGTGGCTGAGCTGGTGGTCGCCTTCGACGTCACCGTGGGACGGGACGCCCTGGCCCTGGCCGACCGGCTGCCCGGGTTACGGTGGGCAAAACTGGGCTCGATGCTGTTCGTGCGCGAAGGGCCGCTCTTGGTGAAAGAGTTTACCGCGCGCGGCGTGCAGGTCTTCCTCGACCTCAAGTGGCACGACATTCCGAGCACGGTGGTCGAGTCGGTGGCGGCGGCCCGTTCTCAGGGAGTCGCCATGGCCACCGTCCACTGTCTCAGCGGTCCGGCCGTGCTCGCCGCGGCCGCCCAGGCCGCCGGCCCGGAGCTCTCACTCGTCGGGGTGACGCTCCTGACCTCCCACACGCCGGCGGAAGCCGAGCAGATTCTCGGCCGGGGCGTACCCGATCTGGGGGTCGAAGCGACCCGGCTGGCGAAGCTGGCGCTCGGCGCGGGGTTCCGCGGGGTCGTGGCATCGGGGCATGAGCTGGCGATGTTGCGGACCGCGCTGGGGTCCGAGCCGTGGATCGTCGTACCCGGGATACGGGCACCGTCCGACGCGGTCGACGACCAGGCCCGCACGGTGACCCCGGGTGAAGCGGTGCGCTGGGGGGCGACCCACCTCGTGGTCGGCCGGCCGATCACACGGGCTCCGGACCCTCGGGCGGTGTACGAGGAGTTCCTGGAGGCGCTGTGAGACGCAATTGGTGGTGGGTCCTCGCCTTATTGAACGGGCAGCTGGCCGCGCAGGGTGGGCTCGACGCGGCGGCGCAGCGGGCGCGTTCCGCGTGGTTGGCGCACGACCCGGCGGCGTTGCTGCGGGGCAGCCCGGGGGTGGTCCTGCAGATCCGCGGCGCCGACCCGTCCTCGGCGATCGGCCGCGATCAGGCGGGGGAGCTGCTGTCCCGGTTCTTCAGGACGTCGGTGGAGCGAAGCGTCGAGATTTCGGTGGCCCGCGAGGTCGAGGAAGGACGCGGCTACGTGGAAATGGTGCGGCGCTTCAGCATCTCGGGCACGAGCGAGGAACGGCGGGAAACCGTCTTCCTGGGACTGCGCTGGTGGGGCAATCAATGGGTCGTTGTGGAGCTGCGTTCGGCTCCCTGAGAATCCCGTAATCGCGCCCCTTGCGAGCACTTACGCCCTAGTCTATAGTTCAAGGCTCAATAAGACCTTTCATGCCGGAGTGGATGCCTTGAAGGTGCGCACCAGCGTTCGACCAATCTGCGAGCATTGCAAGGTGGTACGGCGACGTGGTGTGCTGCGGGTCATCTGCAAACGCAGTCCCAAGCACAAACAACGGCAGGGCTGAGGCATGGCACGTATTGCCGGAGTGGATCTGCCGCGTGACAAGCGAATCGAATTCGCGCTCCCGTACATCTTTGGAATTGGTCGCAGCAACGCCAGGCGCATTCTGGTGGAGACGGGGGTGAGCGCCGACACGCGCGTGCGCGATTTGCGCGATGCGGAAGTCGCCCGGCTGCGCCAGGTCATCGAGCGGGACTACAAGGTCGAGGGCGCGTTGCGCACCGAGACCGCCATGAATATCAAGCGGTTGATGGACATCGGCACCTATCGCGGAGGACGGCACCGCAAGGGATTGCCGGTGCGTGGGCAGCGCACGCATACGAACGCCCGGACCAAGCGAGGGCCGCGGCGGGCGATTGCAGGCAAGAAAAAACCGTCCCTGAAAAAATAACTGGCGGGCATGGCACAAGCGAAAGCAGCGGGCGCGAAGCGCGCCAAGAAGATCGTGGAAGCGGAGGGCATCGCGCACATCACGGCGACGTTCAACAATACGCTTGTCACGATCACCGACATGCAGGGCAACACGATCACCTGGGGCTCCTCGGGGAAGGCGGGGTTCAAGGGATCGAAGAAATCCACGCCGTTCGCCGCGACGGTGGCCGCCGAACAGGCGGCCCGGGAAGCGGTGAACCTCGGCGTGAAACGGGTGCACGTGCGCGTGCAGGGGCCCGGTTCGGGCCGCGAATCCGCGATCCAGGCGCTCGCCACCGCGGGCCTCCAGATCCGCTCGATCCGCGACGTGACGCCGATCCCGCACAACGGGTGCCGCCCGCCCAAGAAGCGGCGGGTCTAGGCCATGGCGCGCTACACGGGTCCTGCCTGCAAGCTGTGCCGACGCGAAGGCACGAAGCTCTTCTTGAAGGGCACGCGCTGCCTCACGGAGAAATGCGCCGTCGAGCGGCGCGCGTACGCGCCGGGCCAGCACGGCCAGTCGACCGGCCGGCGCCGCAAGGCGTCGGAGTACTCCAAGCAGCTGCGGGAAAAGCAGAAAGTGAAGCGCATCTACGGACTCTCCGAGCGCCAGTTCCGCAACGTGTTTGAGCGCGTGTTGAAGGAGCCCGGCGTGACGGGTGAAGCGTTGCTGATCGCGCTCGAGACCCGATTGGACAACATGGTGTACCGGATGGGCTTCGCCATCTCCCGGCGCCAGGCGCGGCAGCTCGTGCGGCACCGGCACATCCAGGTCAACGGCCGGACGGTGGATATCCCGTCCTACCGCATCCGACCCGGGGACGAGGTGAAGGTCGTGGAGGCGAGCCAGGAGCTGGTGCCGGTGAAGATCGCGCGGGAGCAATTCACGCGCATGCAGCCGGTGAGCTGGATTCAGGTGGATGGAGACAAAGCCGTCGGACGAATGACCGAACGGCCCACGCGCGAGACCATTCCGATCGCCGCGCAGGAACAGTTAATCGTCGAGCTTTATTCCAAGTGATGACGACTCTCGATTTGTCGGGGCTTGTCCGGCCGCACCTGGTCGAAATGACCAAGCGCGAAGACAACCCGAACGCCGCCGAGTTCCGGCTGCAGCCGCTGGAGCGCGGCTACGGCTATACGCTCGGCAACTCGCTCCGCCGCATGCTCCTCTCCTCGCTCCGCGGCGCCGCCGTCTGGGCGTTCCGGCTCGACGGCGTCGTGCATGAGCATCAGACCATTCCCGGCGTCGTGGAAGACGTGCACCAGATCATCCAGCGCCTGAAGCAGCTGACGCTGGTCCTGGATGCCGATGTGGATGAAGCCGTGCTCCACATCCGCCACGAGAAGGCGGGACCGGTGTACGCCCGGGACATTGAGGCGCACGCGGCGGTGAGCGTGGTCAATCGCGACCAGCTGCTGTTCACGCTGCAGGACGACCGCGAGGTCGGCGGCGAGCTGTATGTGAACAAGGGCCGCGGATACGTCGAAGCCGATCAGCATCCGGTCGACCGGACGCTGCCGGTCGACGTCGTGCGCATCGATTCGATCTACAATCCGGTGCGCCGCGCGAACTTCACCGTCGCCGAAACCCGCGTCGGCCAGCGGACGGACTACGACCGGCTCACCCTGTCAGTGGAAACGAACGGCACGATTTCGCCCGAGGACGCCGTGGCCTACGCCGCTGCCCTGGCGCAGGAGCACTTCCGGTTCTTCGTCGACTTCGGGAAAGTCCCGATGGTGGCGGCGGATGTACCGGGCGGGAGCGGCACCGCGGGCGACGGGCTCGGGGCATCGCTGGCGCGCTCGATCGATGATCTCGGTCTTTCGGTCCGGTCGGTGAATTCGCTCAAGAACTCCAACATCCGGACGCTGGGGGACCTCGTACAGTACAGCGAGGGCGACCTGCTGAAGGTCAAGAACGTCGGGGAGAAAGCGCTGGGCGAGATCGCCGATCTGCTGCGCCGCGAAGGTCTCAACTTCGGCATGCGCTACGAGGAGGTCGAGGGAGCGGTGCGGGTAATCGATCCCGGGATGATCCCGATGGCGCGCGCCACCGATGGCGGGGAGGAGTAGTTGCGGCATCGCGCCAAGCACCGGCAATTGTCTCGGACCGCGAGCCACCGCAAGGCGCTGCTCGCGAACCTGGCGGCCAGCCTGTTCCGGCACGACCGTATCGAGACGACCGAAGCGAAGGCGAAGGAGCTGCGACCCTATGCCGAGCGTCTCATCACGCTGGCCCGACGCGGGGACCTGCACGCGCGCCGTCTGGTCGAGCGCCGGATCAAGGATCGCGACGTGACCCACCGGCTGTTCGCCGAGCTGGGGAAGCGGTTCGCCGCGCGCCCCGGCGGTTACACGCGGATCATCAAGCTCGGCCACCGGTCCGGTGATGGGGCGGACGTGGCGCGGATCGAATTGCTGAGTGAGTGAGCGAGCGGCGGGGCGTCAGGTCGATCGCGAAGGGGGGCCCGATGGGTCCCCCTTCTTTCAAGCAGCCTTGGTCACCCGGTTGGACTTGATGCACCGCGTACACACGCGGACGCGCCGCGTGTGGCCGTCCACCACCGCGCGCACGCGCTGCAGGTTAGGGTACCAGCGCCGGTTCGTCTTGTTGTTGGCGTGGCTCACATTGTGGCCCGTCGCCGGGCCCTTGCCGCAGATTTCACACACCCGAGCCATAAGGTCGTCCGGTCAATGAGGCCTCCGTCACGCTCCCCCGGCCGCGTCCGCGGGGGGGAAAAGCGCGGGAAACCTAAGCGAACGGTGCAGGCGGAGCAACCCCGTCGGCGCGCACTCATCACCGGCATCACGGGCCAGGACGGCTCCTACCTCGCTGAAGTGCTGCTGGAGAAGGGCTACGAGGTCGTCGGCATGGTCCGTCGCACCTCACACGATTCGTACGAGCGCATCGGACACCTGCTCAACCGGCTCCACATCGTCCCGGCGGACCTGCTCGATCAGCACTCGCTGACCGCGGTCGTGCGCGACGCGAAACCGCACGAGATCTACAACCTCGCGGCGCAGAGCTTCGTGCCGACGTCGTGGACCCAACCCGTGCTCACCGGCGAATTCACGGCGCTCGGCGTGACCCGGCTGCTCGAGGCCGTGCGGCTGGCGCATCCCGAAGCGCGTTTTTATCAAGCGAGCTCGTCGGAGATGTTCGGCAAGGCGATAGAGACGCCGCAGCGTGAGAGTACGCCGTTCTATCCGCGCTCCCCCTACGGCGTCGCCAAGGTCTACGGTCACTGGATCACCGTGAACTATCGCGAGTCCTACGGGCTGTACGCCGTGAGCGGGATTCTGTTCAATCACGAATCGCCCCGGCGGGGGCTCGAGTTTGTGACCCGGAAGGTGAGTCATGGCGTCGCGCGCATCGCGAAGGGGCTGGACCGCGAGCTGCGCCTCGGCAATCTGGAGGCGAGTCGCGACTGGGGCTTTGCCGGCGACTACGTCGACGCCATGTGGCGCATGCTGCAGCCGCCGGCGCCGGACGACTATGTCATCGGCACGGGCGAGACGCATAGCGTGCGCGAGCTGGTCGCCATCGCCTTCGCGCATGTGGGCCTGGACTGGAAGAAGCACGTCGTAGTGGACCGTACGCTGGTGCGGCCCGCCGAGGTGGACGTGCTGCGCGCCGATCCCGCGAAGGCGCAGCGCCAGCTGGCGTGGCGCCCCACGGTGGGATTCGCCGACCTGGTGCGCATGATGGTTGATGCCGATGTGGAGCGGCTCGCGTGAAGGTGCTCGTCACCGGGGCCGACGGGTTCGTCGGGTCGTGGCTGGTGCGGCGCTTCGTGGCCGACGGACACACGGTCACGGGAACCTTCCGGCTCGAGGAGGATCATCGGGCGCGGCGCTTCGACGCCGCGCTTAGGGACCGGATCACCTGGGTGCCGCTCGAGCTCGCCGACAACGACTCGGTGCGGCGTGCCGTGGAGGGCGACTGGGATGTGGTGGCCCATCTCGCGGCCGTCAGCTGGATCACTGTCGCCGAGCGGGATCCGGGGCGCGCCTGGAACGAGAATGCGGGCGGCACCGCGCGGCTCATGCGGGTGCTGGCCGACGCCAAACGAGCGGGGGACGCGGACCCCGCCGTGCTCGTCGTCTCCAGCATCGAAGTGTACGGCGCCGGCACAGCGGTGCCGCGGCGCGAGACCGACCCGGTGGCGCCGGTCTCCGCGTATGCGGCGAGCAAGGTCGGCGCCGAAGTGGCGGCACTCGGGGAATGGCGCCGGGCGGGACTGCGGGTGGTGATCGTCCGTCCCTCCCCGCACACCGGTCACGGGCAGAGCGAGCGGGCGTTGGTACCGCGCTACGCCCGGCGCATCGCCACCGCGCGTCGCGCCCGCGCGCCCGCGATCGCCACCGGCCTGCTGGACGGGGTCCGCGACATCCTGCACGTGTCGGACGTGGTGGACGCCTACGTGCGCCTGCTGGCCGCCGGCGTCCCGGGCGAGGTGTACAACGTCTGCTCGGGCGAGGCGGTGGTGCTCAAGGACCTGGTGGTCCGGCTGTGCGCCCTGGCGGGGTGGCAGCCGATCCTCGAAGTGGATGCCGCCGATGTCCGCCCCGACGCGGTGCCGCACCTCGTGGGCGACGGCGCCAAGCTGCGCGCCGCGACCGGGTGGGCCCCGCGCCGTAGCCTCGACGAAACGCTCCAGGACGTGCTCGATGCCCAAGCGGACTGACCTGCGACGCATCCTGCTGCTCGGGTCCGGCCCGATCGTGATCGGCCAGGGGGCCGAGTTCGACTATTCCGGCACCCAAGCGGTGAAGGCGCTGAAGGAAGAAGGGTACGAGGTCATCCTGGTGAACTCGAACCCCGCCACGATCATGACCGACCCGGAGATCGCCGACCGGACCTACATCGAGCCAGTGACGCCGGAGTGGGTGCGGCTCGTGATCGAGCGCGAGCGCCCCGATGCGCTGCTCCCCACGATGGGGGGCCAGACAGCCTTGAACGTCGCGATGGCGCTGGCGCAGGACGGGACGCTGGCGGAGTTCGGCGTCGAGCTGATCGGTGCCTCCGCGAAGGCCATCGCGATGGCCGAAGACCGGGCGGAGTTCGCCGCGGCGCTGCGGCGCATCGGGCTCGACGCCCCGCGCGGGCGCACGGTGGCATCCCTGCCGGACGCGCTCGAAGCGGTCGCGGTGACCGGGTATCCCGCGATCATCCGGCCGTCGTTCACGTTGGGCGGTACCGGGGGCGGGGTGGCGTACAACCGGGCGGAGTTCGAGGAACTGGTGGACCGGGCGCTCGACCTGTCCCCGGTGCACTCGACGCTGATCGAGCGCTCCGTGCTCGGGTGGAAAGAGTTCGAGCTGGAAGTGATGCGCGACGGACGTGACAACGTGGTGATCGTCTGCTCGATCGAGAACCTCGACCCGATGGGCGTGCATACGGGCGATTCGATCACGGTGGCACCCGCCATGACGCTCACCGACCGCGAGTACCAGCGGATGCGCGACGCCGCCATCGCCATCATCCGGGAGATCGGCGTCGCCGCCGGCGGCTGCAATATCCAGTTCGCCGTCAATCCGGCGGACGGCGAGATGCTCGTGATCGAGATGAACCCGCGTGTGTCCCGCTCCTCGGCGCTGGCGTCCAAGGCGACCGGGTTCCCGATCGCCCGCATCGGCACGAAGCTCGCCGTGGGATACACGCTCGACGAGCTTCCCAACGACATCACCAAGACCACGCCGGCGTCCTTCGAGCCCGTCCTCGATTACGTCGTAGTGAAGGTGCCGCGCTTTGCGTTCGAGAAATTCCCGACCGCCGACTTCCGCCTGACCACCCAGATGAAATCGGTGGGCGAGGCGATGGCGATCGGCCGCACCTTCAAGGAAGCGTTCCAGAAGGGCCTGCGCGCGCTGGAGATCGGTCGGCCGGGATGGGTGGCGGGCCAGACGTTGGCCGACGACCGCCTGACGAGCGATTCTCCCGAAGATCTCCGGGTCGCGCTCCGCACGCCGACCGCCGAGCGGATCTTCCAGGTCAAGCGCGCGCTCGGCGCCGGGCTCTCCGTGGACGCCATCGCCCAGGCCTCCGGCATCGATCCGTGGTTCCTGTTCCAGCTGGCCGAGCTGCTCGACGCGGAGCGCTGGTTCGTCGGCCTGGCGACTGTCGGCGCGGCGGAGCTGCGCCGCATGAAACGGATGGGCTTCTCCGACAGCCAGCTCGCGACGTTGCGGGGCACCACCGAACAAGCCCTGCGGGAGCAGCGCTGGGCGTTGGGTGTCCGGCCGGCGTACAAGACGGTGGACACCTGCGCCGGGGAATTCCCGTCGTCCACCCCCTACCTCTATTCGTCGTACGACGAGGAGAGCGAGTCGGAGCCGTTCGGGGAGCAGGGAATCGTGATCCTGGGCAGTGGGCCGAACCGCATCGGCCAGGGGGTCGAGTTCGACTACTGCTGCGTGCGCGCCGGGCTCGCGTTCCGCGATCTCGGGTTCAAGACGATCATGATCAATTCGAATCCGGAGACGGTCTCTACCGACTTCGATATCTCCGACAAGCTGTACTTCGAGCCGCTCACCTTCGAGGACGTGATCGAGATCGTCCGCTTCGAGCGGCCGCGGGGCGTCGTGGTCCAGCTCGGCGGGCAGACCCCGCTCCGGCTCACCGCCGCACTGGCGGCCGCCGGCGTGCCGATCCTCGGGACGACACCCGATGCGATCGATATCGCGGAAGACCGGGAGCGCTTCGAGCAGCTGGCGCGCCGGTTGGGGGTGACGCAGCCACCCAACGGGACCGCGCGCTCGGTCGCCGAAGCGGTCCAGGTCGCCGAGCGCATCGGGTACCCGGTGCTCATCCGACCGTCGTACGTACTCGGGGGGCGGGCGATGGAGATCGTGTACGACGCGGGATCGCTGCGCGAGTTCTTCGAGCGCGCCGCCCGCGTCGCGCCCGAACACCCGGTGCTGATCGACCGCTTCCTGGAGGATGCCTTCGAGGCGGATGTGGACGCCATCGCCGACGGCACCCGCTGCGTCATCGGCGGCGTCATGCAGCACATCGAGGACGCTGGAGTCCATTCGGGTGACTCCGCCTGCGTGCTCCCGCCCTACCTGATCGGCGACCGCCAGGTGGAGGAGATGCGGCGCTACACCCAGGCGTTTGCCGCCGCCCTGGGCGTAGTGGGGCTCATCAACGTCCAGTACGCCATCCAGGGCGGCGTGGTCTACGTCCTGGAGGTGAACCCGCGGGCGTCCCGAACCGTGCCGTTCGTCAGCAAGGCGACGGGGGTCCCGCTGGCGCGGTTAGCCGCGGCCGTCATGGTCGGGCACTCCCTGGACGATCTGGGGCTGGCCGACGAGCTTCCCGTGCCCGGGGTGGCGGTGAAGGAAGCGGTCTTCCCCTTCACCAAACTGCCCAACGTGGATACCGTTTTGGGCCCGGAGATGCGTTCCACCGGCGAGGCGATGGGGTTCGCCGACAGTTTCGGAATGGCGTTCGCCAAGGCGCAAATCGCGGCGGACGGCAGCTTGCCGCTCCAGGGCGCGGTGTTCGTGACCGTCAATGATTCGGACAAGCCCACCGTGCTCCCGATCGTACGGCGGCTCAATGAGATGGGCTTTCGGATCCTGGCGACGGAAGGCACGCAGCGCTATCTCCGGGCGCGCGGCGTGCCGGCCGAGCGGGTGGCGAAAGTGCACGAAGGACGGCCGAATGCGATCGACCTGCTCGTCTCGGGGGAGATCCAGCTGTTGATCAACACTCCGCTGGGCAAGTTCACCCAGCAGGATGACTACGCCATCCGGCGCGCGGCGATCGTGCACCGGGTGCCATACACGACGACGATGTCCGCGGCGAGCGCGGCGTGCGATGCAATCATCGCGCTGCGCAGTCGCCGAGGCAGTGTGAGGAGCCTCCAGGAATGGCACGAAAGCACGAGCGTCGGAAACCGGCCGCCGGCCGTCAGCGCCCCGGCCGCAAGTCCGCTCCCCATCCCGCACCCCGCGACCGGGTAGCCAAGGCCGCGCCGAAGGGGGCGGCCCAGGCGGTGGTGAAGGGCAAGACGGCGGCGAAGGCGCCCGTGGGCGCCAAGCCGGCGACACCGGTCGTTCCCAAGCTGAAGTTCCACGGGCGCATGCTCGAGAACGAGCTGCTCGCCCGCCACACGACCTGGCGTCTCGGTGGGCCCGCGCGCTACCTGCTGCAGCCCGGCGACGTCGAGGACGTGATCAAAGGACTCGACATGGCGCGCGAGCGGGGGCTCCCCTGGCTCGTGATCGGGATGGGGTCGAACCTCCTGGTGCGCGACGGCGGCTTCCCGGGCCTCGTGATCCGGATGGGCAAGGGGCTCGACAAGTTCGAAATGAAGGGCGCGACGGCGATCGTGGGAGCCGGGATGCCGACGCCGATCCTGGCGCGGCGTACCGCCGAGGCCGGGTTCTCGGGAGTCGAGCGGTTCATCGGCATCCCGGGCACCGTGGGCGGCGGGATCTACATGAACGCGGGGTGCCACGGGGCCGAATTCGCCGAGGTCACCACCGAAGTGACGGTGATGGATACCAAGGGGAAAACGCGCAACATTCCGCGCAAGCAGATCTCCTACAAGTACCGCGGCTCCAACCTGGGTGACGTCATCGTGCTCGAGGCCAAGCTCGGCCTGGGCGAGGAGTCGCCGGCGAAGCTGAAGGACCTGCAGGCGAAGCTGTTCCGGTGGCGCAAGGGGGGGACTCCGTTCGACCAGCCGTGCGCCGGCTCGACCTTCAAGAACCCCGGCGGGAACAAGACGGCGGGCATGCTGATCGACGAAGTCGGTCTCAAGGGATTCCGGATGGGCGGCGCGCAGGTATCGACGATGCATGCCAATTACTTCGTCAACACTGGGAATGCGACGTCCACCGACGTCCTGAAGCTCATCGACCACGTTCGCAAGACCGTCGCCAAGAAGATCGGCGTCGAGCTCGAGCTGGAGATCAAGGTCGTCGGGGTCTAGCGTGGCGGACTACTTCGTCCACTCCTCCAGCTTCGTCGACGAAGGCGCACGCATCGGGAGCGGGTCCAAGATCTGGCACTTCTCCCATGTCATGGCCGGCGCCGTGATCGGAGAGCGGTGCAACCTGGGGCAAAACGTGGTCGTGATGCCCGGCACCCGCATCGGGACCAATGTGAAGATCCAGAACAACGTCTCGATCTACGAAGGGGTGGAGCTGGAAGACGACGTGTTCTGTGGTCCCTCCTGCGTGTTCACCAACGTGATCAATCCGCGCAGCCACGTGTCCCGCAAGAGCGAGTACCGGAAGACGCTGGTGCGGCGCGGCAGCTCGATCGGGGCCAACGCCACCATCGTTTGCGGGATTACGCTCGGGGAATACAGCTTCATCGGCGCCGGTGCGGTCGTCACCACCGACGTGCTCGCCTATGCCCTGATGGTCGGTGTGCCCGCCCGGCGCATCGGCTGGATGTGCCGCTGTGGCGAGCGGTTGGCGGTCTCCGGCGGGCGCGCCCACTGCGCCGCCTGCGGCACCTCCTACGAAGAATCCGGGGGAGTCCTCCGCCCGATTGCCTGACCCGCCCTGTCTGTGTAAATTGTTGCCTCTTTTGCGGATAGAGTTGACGTGAACGTGCCGTTGCTGGACCTGGTCGGCCAGTACCGGGCCATCAAGGACGAGGTCCTTCCCGCCCTGCAGGCGGTCATCGAATCCCAGCAATTCATCATGGGACCGGCGGTGGCGCAGTTGGAGACCCAGGTGGCGGAGTTGTCGCACGCCCGGCACGGGGTCGGCTGCGCCAGCGGCACCGATGCGCTGCTGTTGCCGCTCAAGGCGTTGAACCTCAAGCCGGGCGACGAAGTCATCACCTCGCCGTTCACGTTCTTCGCGACCGCCGGTGCGATCCACAACGCGGGCGGGCGCCCGGTGTTCGTGGACGTCGATCCGGGCACCTTCAATCTCGATCCGGCGGCGGTCGAGGCGGCGATGACGCCCCGGACGCGCGCCATCGTCCCGGTCCACCTCTACGGTCAGATGGCGGAGATGGAGCGGCTGCTGGTCATCGCCCAGCGGCGCGGGGTGAAAGTGATCGAGGACGCGGCGCAGGCGATCGGGGCGCGGCGCTCGATCGACGGCGTGTGGCGCATGGCGGGCGAGACCGGGTGGGTGACGGGGTATTCGTTCTTCCCGAGCAAGAACCTGGGCGCTTGGGGCGATGCCGGTATGATGGTGACGTCGGACGACGCGGTGGCCGAGCGCCTGCGGCGGCTGCGGCTCCATGGCGGCGCCAAGCAATACCATCACGAGGAAGTAGGCATCAACTCCCGGCTCGACACGCTCCAGGCCGCCGTGCTGCTCGCGAAGCTCCCCCATCTGGCGGGCTGGTCGAATCGCCGCCGGGAGCACGCGGCGTACTACGATGCCGCGCTCACGGGGGTGGACGCCGTCCACACGCCGGTCGTCGCGACCGGTAACGAGCACATCTTCCACCAGTACACGCTGCGAGTGGAGCGCCGCGACGCCCTCCAGGCGCACCTCAAAGCGAAGGGGATCGGCAGCGCGATCTATTATCCGATCCCGCTCCACCGTCAGCCGTGCTTCGGGCACCTGGGCTACGCGGCCGGGAGCCTGCCGCGATCCGAGCAGGCGGCCCAGGAGGCGCTGTCGCTCCCCATTTTCCCCGAGCTCACCCGGGCACAGCTCGACTACGTCGTCGACGCTATCACCGAGTTCTACAGGTGAGCCGGCTGAAACTCGGCGTCATCGGCGCCGGGGCCTGGGGGAGGAATCACGTCCGGACGGTGGCGGGGCTCGCCGACGCCGAGCTCGCCGCGGTGTGCGACACCCGCGAGCAGGTGCGCCAAACCGTGGGACAGCAGTATCCGGCTGCCTTCGTCACGGACGACGCGGACGCGTTGCTGGGCCGGGTCGATGCGGTGATCATCGCCTCGCCCGCCAAGACCCACGCCGAGGTCGCGCTGCGCGCGATCGCGGCCGGCAAGCCGTGCCTCGTGGAGAAGCCGTTCGCTTTACGGGTGGTCGATGCGGAGGCGGTGGCGGCCGCGGCGGCTGCCAAACAGGTGCCGGTGCTCGTGGGACATTTGCTCGTCTTCCACCCGGCGATCGACGCGCTGCGGACGCTGGTCGCTGGGGGCGAATTGGGGCGGCTGCTCTACATGTACGGGTTGCGGGTGAACCTGGGGCAGGTCCGGGCGGACGAAAACGCCCTGTGGAGCTTCGGGCCGCACGACGTCTCGGTGGCCCTCCATTTGCTAGGGGAGGCGCCGATCCGGGTCACGGCCCAGGGCTCCTGTTACCTGCAGCCGGGCGTGGAGGACGTGGTGTTTCTCCTCATGGAGTTCGCCAGCGGCACGGTGGCGCACGTCCAGCTGTCCTGGCTCGACCCCCACAAGGAGCGCAAGCTCACCGTGGTGGGCGACCGCAAGATGGTGGTATTCGACGATATGGAGCCGCGCGAGAAGCTGCGCATATACGACAAGGGCGTGACGCGCCCACCCGATTACGCGTCGTGGGGCGAGAGTCTCGCCATTCGCGAAGGCGACATCTTCATTCCCAAGATTCCCAATGTGGAGCCGCTCGGCGCTGAGCTCGCGCACTTCGTGCGCGTGGCGCGCGGTGCGGAAGCTCCCCGCGCGAGCGCCGCGGACGGCGTGCGCGTGATCCGTGTGCTGGAGGCTGCCACGCGCTCGCTCGCGGGCGGAGGAACCCCGATCACCTTATGACACCGGCTTCGCAATCTCCCCGGGACGCGCTCCTGGCCAAGGCCGCGGATCGCTCCGCCCTGTTCGGCATCGTGGGCCTCGGCTATGTCGGGCTCCCCCTCGCCATGGAGCTCACCCGCGCCGGCTACCGCGTGTTGGGCTTCGACATCAGCCAACGCGTGGTCGACGGGTTGAACGCCGGCCGCTCGCACATCCAGGACGTGCCGTCCGACCAGATCGCCGCCGCCGTGAAGGCCGGCAAGTTCGCGGCGACCGCCGATCTGGGGCGGCTGTCGGAGCCGGACGTGATTTCCATCGCCGTGCCGACGCCGCTGTCCAAGACCAAAGACCCCGACGTCAGCTACGTCCTCGCCGCCACCGAGTCCATCAAGAAGACGCTGCGTCGCGGCCAGCTGGTGATCCTCGAGTCCACGACGTATCCGGGCACGACGCGCGAGCTGATGCTGCCGGCGTTGGAGAGCACGGGCCTGAAAGTGGGAGTGGATTTCTTCCTTGCGTTTTCCCCCGAGCGGGTGGATCCCGGCAACCCGAAATACGGGACCCGCAACACCCCCAAGGTGGTCGGCGGGATCACCCCGGGGTGCCTCGAGGTGACGATGGCCCTGTATCAGCCGTCGATCGAGCATCTGGTACCCGTGTCGTCGACCGAGGCGGCCGAGCTCGTGAAGATTCTCGAGAATACGTTCCGCAGCGTGAACATCGGTCTGGTGAACGAGATGGCGATCGTCTGCGACAAGCTCGGCGTCGACGTGTGGGAAGTCATCGACGCGGCCGCGACGAAGCCATTTGGATTCATGAAGTTCACCCCGGGGCCGGGCGTGGGCGGGCACTGCATCCCCCTCGACCCGCACTACCTCGCGTGGAAGATGCGCACGCTGAACTACCGGACCCGGTTCATCGAGCTGGCGGGCGAGATCAATGCCGCGATGCCCGAGTATTGGGTGGCCCGTGTCGCCGATCGGCTCAACGACCAGGGCAAAGCAGTGCGCGACAGCAAGGTGTTCGTCGTGGGCGTGGCGTACAAGAAGGACATCGACGATATCCGCGAGAGCCCGGCGCTCGACGTGATTCGGGTGCTCGAGCAGCGGGGGGCCGTGGTGACCTACCACGATCCGCACGTCGCGCGGCTCCATGAGGACGGCGTGGAGCTTACGTCCGTCCCGCTGACCGCCGAGACGCTGCGCGGGGCGGACTGCGTGGTGATCGTCACCGATCACTCGAGCCTCGACTACGGGCTCATCGCGCGCGAGTCGAACCTGGTCGTGGACACGCGGCACGCGCTTCCCGCCGCCAGCCGGAGGAAGCCATGAAGCTCTGCGTAGTAGGGACCGGCTACGTCGGCCTCGTCGTCGGCGCCTGCTTCGCCGAGACCGGGAACGACGTACTGTGCGCCGACGTGGACGCGAAGAAGATCGCGGGGCTGAAGGAAAACCAGCTGCCGATCTACGAGCCGGGGCTCGAGCCGCTCGTGGTGCGCAACCAGCGCGAGGGGAGGCTGCGCTTCACGACCGAGGTCGCGGCGGCGATCGAGTCGGCCGACGTGGTCCTCATCGCCGTCGGCACCCCGCCCGACGAGGATGGGTCGGCGGACCTGCAGCACGTCCTCGCCGTGGCCCGCACCATCGGCCAGCACATGAACCGCCCCAAGGTCATCGCGACCAAGAGCACCGTCCCCGTGGGGACGGCAGAGCTGGTGCGGGCCGAAATCGCCAAGTACACGAAGCTGACCTTCCATGTGTGCTCCAACCCGGAGTTTCTGAAGGAAGGCGCTGCCGTCGACGATTTCATGAAGCCGGACCGTGTCATCGTGGGAGTGGATCACCCTGAATCGCGGCGCGTGTTCGAGGAGCTGTACGGGCCCTTCGTGCGGACCGGCAATCCTCTCATCTTCATGGACATTCCCTCCGCGGAGATGACCAAGTACGCGGCCAATGCGATGCTCGCCACCCGGATCACGTTCATGAACCAGGTGGCGCAGCTGTGCGAGGCGGTTGGCGCCGACGTGCAGCTGGTGCGCAAGGGGATCGGCTCCGATCACCGTATCGGCTCGGCATTTCTGTTCCCGGGACCGGGGTACGGAGGCTCCTGCTTCCCGAAAGACGTGAAGGCACTGGTCAAGACCGCCGACGGCCAAGGCGTTTCGCTCGACGTGCTCAAGGCCGTCGAGGCCGGGAACGAGCGACAGAAGCGCGTGTTGTTCGACAAGCTGGCGCGTCACTTCGACGGGAAGCTCGAGGGCCGGACGATCGGGGTGTGGGGCCTCGCCTTCAAGGCGGAGACCGACGACGTGCGCGAGAGCCCGGCGTTGGTCCTGATCGAGGCGCTGCTCGAGGCGGGCGCCGCCGTCCAGGCGCACGATCCGGCCGCGATCGAGACGGCGCGACACGTGCTCGGCGACCGCGTGATCTATGTCTCGCACGCCTACGATGCCGTGGCCGGCGCGGACGCCCTGGCGATTCTCACCGAATGGCGCGAGTACCGCAACCCGGACTTCGCCCGGGTCAAGCAGGCGCTCAAGCGCCCCCTCATCGTGGACGGACGCAACCTGTACGAGCCCACGCGCCTCACCGAGCTCGGCTTTACCTACGACTGCATCGGCCGGCCGCTGGCATGCGCATCCTCGTAACCGGCGCGGCCGGGTTTCTCGGGTCGCACTTGTGCGACCGCCTGCTGGCGGACGGACACCGCGTCATCGGGATGGACAACTACATTACGGGGACGCCGGCGAACCTGGCGCACCTGCTGCACCATCCTGACTTCCAGTTCGTGTGTCACGACGTGACCACCTTCATCGAGGTGGAGGGACCGCTCGAGGCGGTGATGCACTTCGCCAGTCCGGCGAGCCCCGTCGATTACCTCGAGCTGCCGATCCAGACCCTCAAGGTCGGCTCGCTGGGCACCCATAAAGCGTTGGGCCTGGCGCGCGCCAAACAGACCAAATTCCTGCTCGCCTCCACATCCGAAACCTACGGGGACCCGCTCGTCCATCCGCAGCCCGAGACGTACTGGGGGAACGTGAACCCGGTCGGCCCGCGGGGGGTGTACGACGAAGCGAAGCGGTTCGCCGAAGCGATGACCATGGCCTATCACCGGTTTCATGGGCTGGACACGCGGATCGTGCGGATCTTCAACACCTTCGGCCCGCGCATGCGGCCGCACGACGGGCGGGTCGTCTCGAACTTCATCATGCAGGCGTTGAAGGGCGAGCCGCTCACCATGTACGGGGACGGCGCCCAGACACGCTCGTTCTGTTACGTGGACGACCTGATCGAAGGGATCATCCGGCTGTTCGAGCGCGGCACCCCGGATCCGACCAATATCGGCAACCCGGTGGAGTTTACCGTGCGGCAGCTCGCCGAACGGGTATTGGCGCTCACCGGCAGCAAGAGCGAGATCGTCCTGCGCCCGCTGCCGGTGGACGATCCGCGGGTGCGCCAGCCCGACATCACCCGTGCGCGCGCGTTATTGGGATGGGAACCCGCCATTTCCCTCGACGAAGGGCTGCGGCGGACGATCGAGTATTTCCGCGGGGTGATCGCCGCATGAGTCGGGTAATGGTCACCGGCGCCGCGGGGTTTATCGGCTCGCACTTGTGCGAAGCCTTGCTCGATGCCGGCCACGAGGTGGCCGGGGTCGACAACTTCGATCCCTTTTATGCACGCGCCACGAAGGAGCGCAACCTCGCCGGGCTGCTGACCCGTCGCGGGTTCCTCTTTTCCGAGGGCGACGTCGTCCACGACCCGCTCCCACTCCAGGGGGTCGAGACGATCATTCACCTCGCCGCCCGGCCTGGCGTCCAACCCTCGCTCGAGCAGCCGGCCGCGTACATGGAAACCAACGTGACGGCCACGGCCCGCCTGCTCGACGCGGCACGCCGCGAAGGCATCACCCGAGTGGTGTTCGGGTCCTCCTCATCCGTGTACGGCGAGTCCACGCCAGCCCCGTTCGCCGAGGACGCCGTCGCCGACTTTCCGATCTCCCCGTACGCTGCCAGCAAGCGGGCCGGGGAGCTCGTCTGCCGGGCGTTCTCGCACTTGTACGCGACCCGCACCGCCTGTCTCCGGTTTTTCACCGTCTACGGCCCCCGGCAACGTCCCGACCTGGCGATCCACCGCTTCACGGCCCGGATCATGGACGGCCACCCGATCCACATGCGCGGCGACGGTTCGACCGAGCGGGATTACACGTATGTTTCGGACGTGGTGGACGGCATTCTCGCAGCGCTCGCTTGGACAGCCCGGGCTGGACGGGACGGCACCGGGCCGTGGCGGGTGTTCAACGTCGGCGGCGGCGGCCGAGTACGGCTCGACCGGTTGATCGCGCTGATCGCGGCAGCGGTCGGCCGCGACGCCGTCATCGAGCGCGGCCCCGACCAACCCGGTGACGTCCCGCTGACGGCGGCCGATCTCTCCCGTTCCGAGCGCGAGCTCGGGTACAAGCCGAAGGTCGGGATCGAAGAGGGCGTCCGCCGGTTCGTCTCGTGGTACCGGGAGGTTCATGGACGCCAGTCCTGAGCGCCGGGTCGATCAGGCACGCGAGCGCTTCCAGCTGCAGGACTACTACGGCGCGATCCACCTGCTCGAGGAGATCTCGGCGGTCGGCCACGCGTTCGCCGATGCCGAGCACATGCTCGGGTTGTGCTATTCGCTCGTCGGGCAGCCGGAAAAGGCGCTGGCCCACCTCGATCGCTCGCTCGAGCTCAACCCGCACTACGTCGAGGCACTGGTCCATCGGGCGCTGGTCCTCAACGATCTCGGGCGCGAGCAGGAAGCCACTGATTCGCTGCGCCGGGCGGGCCAGATCGGCGGCAAGTCTCGGCTCGGCTTCCCCACACATCTCGCGTCGAAACTCGCGAACCTTCACGCCCATCTGGCGGAGGCCTACATCGAGGCCGGAGGCATGCGGGAGGCGATCGGCCAGTATCAGGCCGCGCTCGCCCTCGGGCCCGAATTCCACGATCTCCGCTACAAGCTGGGGCGGCTCCTGTTGCAGGCGGGCCGGGTGCTCGAGGCGCGCGAGCAGTTCGAGATCATTGTGCGGTCGCGGCCCAATTTCCTCGACGCGGCCGCTATGCTCGGTCTGGCGTCGTACCTGAGCGGGGATGGGTTGTCCGCGCGGGTCGTGTGGGAGGACTGCCGACGTCGCCGGCCGGAAGATCCGCGCGTCGAGGCCTACCTTGCGATGCTGGACCGCGGCGATCTCATCGCGGTGCCGGGCGAGTCGGTGCCGCGGACCTCGGGCCGCCAGCGCGTCCTGTGAGAGTGTGGGCAGCGGCCGCCCTGGCGGCCCTGGCGTGCGCTCCGAGCGCCGCCAACCACGAAGTGCTCGGGGACCGCAATTACGTCGCGGCGGCGTACCCGGACGCGCAAGCGGAGTACCAGCTCGGGTTGCGTGCCGGTGGGGGGAAGGCGGGACTGCACGCCAAGGCCGCCGCGGCCGCGCTGCACACCAGCGATTTCAGCTTCGCGGCACAGGAGTACCGTGCCCTCGCGCGGGAGGATCCCAGCCGCGCCGATGAAGCCGCCGACGGTCTGGAGCGGGTGGCCCGTGGGGCGATCGCGGTCAACGACCGGATCGCACTGGCGCAGGCCCTCCAGGGCATGCGTGAAGCCGCGCCCAGCCGGGCGCTCGGGGGCTACGCCCGAATCGTGGCCCTGGACGCGGCCGCGGCGGGGAACACGGCGGACGCCTTGGCGTACTTGCCCACGGCGATCGCCACGGCCCCCGACGCACGCGGGGCCGATTCGCTGCTGTACGTGTACGGGGAGGCCGCCGCGCTGGCCAAGGACTGCGTCACGGCTATCGCCGTCTTCACCGGAGTGTTGCAGCGTCAGCGGCAGCCGTTCGTGCAGGAAGCGGCTCGGGAGGGGATCTCACGGTGCGCCTTGATGCGGGGCCAGGCGGCCCTCGCCGCCGGCCGCCCGAGTGATGCAGAGGAGTGGTTTCGCCGCGCGGCGACTCCCGGGTCGGCGATCGAGGTGACGCGAGCGGCGTATGTCGGTTTGGGCGACGTAGCCCTCGCGCGGGGTGACATCGCCGCCGCGGTGGATCTCTATCAGCAGTCCCTGGTTGGCGGTGTGCCGGGTGATTCCCTGGCGCAGCGCGCTCAGGAGAAGCTCAACGCGCTGGGCCGTGCTGACAGCGGCCCCGCACCCTCGCAACCGTGAGATCGATGCGCTTTTGTTGCTGGTTGCTTCCACTGACGTTGGCGGCATGCGCCCACCGCGAGCGTCCCAGTGCCATCGCCCCCGAGCAGCTCCTGTCCGAGGCGCGGACCCAGTTCCGCACCGGCAAGTTCTCTAAAGCGTTGCTGAGCTTCCGCCGAGTGCAGTTCGAATTGCCCCCCAACGACGCGGCGCTCCCCGAAGTGCATTACGCCATGGCCGAGTCCGAATTCCAGACGGGCCAGCTGGTGGATGCGGCCCACGACTTTCGCCAGGTGGCCGATCAATACCCGGGGAGCACCTACGCAGCCGTGTCATTGCTGCGCGCCGGTGATGCCAACATGCGGTTATGGCGCAATCCCGAGCTCGACCCGAGTTACGGCCAGGCGGCCCTGGCGATCTATCAGGATCTGGCCGGCCGCTATCCGGAAGCCGATGCGGCCGCGCGGGCCCAGTTGCACGTGCGCCAGCTGCGCGATTGGTTCGCCGCCAAGGCATACAAGAACGGGCTGTTCTACTTCAAGCGCCGGGCCTTCGACTCGGGCATCATCTATTTCAAGGATGTCGTGGCGAATTATCCCGAAAGCGCCCGGGCTCCGGATGCCCTCCTCCGCCTCGCCGACACATATCGCGCGATCGGCTATCGCGAGGAGCTGCAGGAGACCTGCACGCACCTGCGTCGCTTCTACCCGCAGGCCGGCGGCCTCGAGAAAACCTGTCCGCCCGATCGCAGCGCCCCCACGTCACCCTGAGCGCGTGGACGCGCTGTTCGGCGGATCCTTCGATCCGGTACATCTCGGGCATCTCGTGGTCGCCCAAACGGCGGCGGAGCTGCTGGGGGCCCGCGTCCGGCTGATGCCGGCGCGCGAGCAGCCGTTCAAGCGAGCGGCGCACCTGGCTACCGCCGTCCAACGCGCCGACATGCTGGCGTTGGCCGTCGCCGGGAATCCGCTCCTCTCGGTGGAGTCGATCGAGCTCGAGCTGGCCGCGCCGTCCTACACGGTCCGCACGCTGCGCGCCCTCGCAGCTCGGGAGCCCGGGAACCGGTTCACGTTACTGCTGGGGGCGGATGCCGCCCGGGACCTGCCTGCCTGGTTCGAGGTGGAGGCGCTCCCCGCTTTGGCGGATGTGGTGGTATTCGGGCGTCCTGGGACATCGGTCCCGGATCTGCCCGTCATCGGGCGGGCGATCGAAGTGCCGGCCGTGGATATCTCGGCGACGGACGTGCGTCGCCGGGTGGCCGAGGGACGGTCAATTCGTTATTTCGTGCCCGACGCGGTGCGAGCATACATCGCGGCGCACGGGCTGTATCGCTAATCTGAGGACCGATGGTCAAACGGCTGTTTACCAAGGTGTTCGGCACGCGGTTCCGGCGGGAGATGAAGCGCATCCGCCCGTTGGTGGACGCGATTCACGGGCACGAGGCGCGTCTCAAAGACCTGAGCGACGCCGAGCTCCAGGCCCAGACCCCCAGGTGCCGCGGCATCATTGCGGAGCGGACCGGCGAGCTCGCCGCGGAGGTGGAGCGGCTCAAGAAGGCCAAGCACGATTGCCCCGATGCCGAAGAGCGGTCTCGTCTCTCGGATCAGCTCGGCCAGGCCGAGCAGCGCTACGCCCGGGCGCTTCAGGCAGCGCTCGATGAAGCGCTGCCGGAAGCCTACGCCACCGTCCGGGAGGCGTGCCGGCGGCTGAGCGGGTCGAAGGTCATGGTTACGGGGCACGAGCTCACGTGGGACATGGTGCCCTACGACGTGCAGCTGATCGGCGGCGTCGTGCTGCATCAGGGCAAGATCGCCGAAATGGCCACCGGGGAAGGGAAGACCCTGGTGGCCACCCTGCCGCTGTACCTGAATGCGCTGGCTGGCAAGGGGGCGCATCTCGTCACGGTGAACAACTACCTGGCGCGACGCGACTCGCAGTGGATGGGCCATCTCTTCACGTGGCTCGGCCTCTCGGTCGGCTGCATCGACGACACCCAGCCCTCCTCCCCGGAGCGGAAGGCGGCCTATCGCTGCGACATCACGTACGGCACGAACAATGAATTCGGATTCGATTATCTGCGCGACAACATGGTGGGGCGGCTGGAGGAACGCGTACAGCGCGCCCACTACTATGCCATCATCGACGAGGTCGACTCGATCCTGATCGACGAGGCCCGTACGCCGCTCATCATATCGGGCGCGGTGGGTGCCGAGTCGGACGTGAAGTACGCCCAGTACAACACGCAGGTCGTACAGCTGGTGCGCAGACAGACCGGGGTCGTCAACGATCTCATTGCCAAGGCCGAGCCGCTCCTGGCGGATCCGAAGACCCAGTACGAGGGCGCCAAGCTCCTGTACCAGGCGCAACTGGGCACGCCCAAGAACAAGAAGCTGCTGAAACTCCTGAACGAGCAGGGCATCAAGGCGGCGGTGCAGCGGGTGGAGTTGGACCGGCTGGCGGACCGCAAGCTGCCGGCGCGCGACCAGAAGATGCGCAACGTCGAGGACGACCTCTACTTCGTGCTCGACGAGCGCGGCCATTCGGTGCACCTCACCGAGATGGGGGTCGAGGCGATGTCGCCCGACGACCCGACGCTGTTCGTCGTGCCCGACATCTCCCACGCGGTCCACGCGATCGACCGGGACGAGACGCTCTCCCCGGCGGAAAAGCTGGAGCGGCGGCGCGTGATCGAGGGGGAGTACGCGGCCAAGAGCGAGACGCTGCACATCATCCACAAGCTGTTGCAAGCCCACGCCCTGTACGAGAAGGACGTCGAGTATGTCGTCCAGGATGGCCAGGTCTTCATCGTGGACGAGTTCACCGGCCGGCTGATGCCCGGGCGGCGCTGGGCCGAAGGGCTGCACCAGGCAGTGGAGGCCAAGGAAGGTGTGACGGTGCGGGAGGAGAGCCAGACGCTCGCCACCATCACGATCCAGAACTACTTCCGCATGTTCGAGAAGCTGTCCGGCATGACGGGCACCGCCGAAACCGAGGAGACCGAGTTCTTCCAGATCTACAAGCTGGAGGTGGTCGTCATCCCGACGAACCGGCCGGTGCGCCGGGTGGACAAGCACGACCTCATCTACAAGACGCGGCGGGAGAAATACAACGGCATCGTCGAGGAGGCCGAGCGCCAGCACAAGCGCGGGCTTCCGGTGCTCGTCGGCACGGTGAGTGTAGAGGTGTCGGAGACGCTCTCTCGCATGCTCAAGCGCCGCGGGCTGAAGCACGAAGTGTTGAACGCCAAGTACCACGAGCGCGAAGCCGAGATCGTGGCCCAGGCCGGTCAGCCGGGCGCGATCACGATCGCGACCAACATGGCCGGGCGCGGCACCGACATCAAACTCGGCCCCGGCGTCAAGCAGTGCCTGGTCTGCGGCATCCGCGCCCGGGGCGAGCCCGCCTTCGGCCAGGCGATCGAGAGCGCGGATCTCACATCGGTGCGGATCGCGGAGCTCGGCTGCGACGACGATCCCCCGTGCGGGCTGGTCATCGTCGGTACCGAGCGTCACGAAGCGCGGCGCATCGACCGCCAGCTGCGCGGCCGCTCCGGGCGCCAGGGCGACCCCGGACAGAGCGTTTTCTACCTGTCGCTCGAAGACGACCTGATGCGGCTCTTCGGCTCCGACCGCATCGCGCGCTGGATGGATCGCGGCGGCGCCGAGGAGGGCGAAGTGATCACACACCCGTGGGTCACCGGCGCCATCAGCCAGGCGCAGAAGCGCGTCGAGCTGCAGAACTTCCAGGCCCGCAAGCGGCTGCTCGAGTACGACGATGTGATGAACCAGCAGCGCGAGGTCATGTATTCGCTGCGGCTGTTTGCTCTGGAGGGTGGGGAGGAGCTGAAGGCCGAAGCGCTGCGGATGATCGACGCCGCGGCCGAGCGGTTGGTGGACGAGCGTACCGCCGTGTACAAGGATCCGGCCGATTGGGACCGGGATCTGCTCGCGACGGAGATGCTGCAGCGCTTCCTGCTGTCCGTGCCGGATCTGACCGATCCCACCAAGGTCAGGACCCACGACGACCTCGTGCGCGCGGCCCAGCAGGCGGGGCGGGAATCGTTCGCGGGTAAGCTGTCCCAGCTCACCGAGGCCGACGGCATGCTGCGGCGCGACCTCGAAGCGCGGTTGCGGCGCGAAAGCGATCCCGTTGTTCGCGCGGCGATTGAGGCGCGCCTCGCGGAGTCATCGGGCCTCGCCGAGCAGGCCCTCTCCCAGATCATGCTGTCCGTGATCGACGAGAAGTGGAAAGACCACCTGTACGACCTGGACCAGCTCAAGGCTGGCATTCAGTACCGCGGCTGGGGGCAGAAGGACCCGCTGGTGGAGTACAAGCAGGACGCGTTCGAGATGTTCAAGGGCTTGATGGACGACGTGCGCAGTACGTTTACCGAGCGCTGGCTCAAGCTGCAGATCCAGATCGGGCCCCCGCCGCGCCCCGGTGCGCCGACCACGTCCACAGCTCCGCTGGGCGGGATCACCGCCCCCCGCCGGCCGCCGCCGATGGTGGCGACCAAGCCCGATGCCGATGGCCTCGTCTCCACGTCGACCGGCCCGCGCCCACCGGCTCCGGGAGGTCCCCTGCCCGGTGCGTCGGTACCGAGCCCGTACGCCGGGGTTGGGCGAAACGACCCCTGTCCGTGCGGCAGCGGCAAGAAGTTCAAGAAGTGCCACGGGGCAGGCCTCTAGGCGCAGCACACGAACGGCGTCGCCTGCGTTTCTTTGATACCGCGCACGGCGCGGCGCCACACTACGTTCACTCCATGGAATTCGCCGCCTCGAATGCGGCCGATGCGGACCGCCCTCGCGAGCGGTTGTGGCGCCTCGGTACCCACGCGCTGACGGCGCAGGAGCTGCTCGCCATCCTCCTCGGAACGGGCTGCGCCGGTCGCGGAGCGCTCGCTGTCGCCGCGGCGCTGCTCGCTCGCGTCGATGGCTCCATCGTCCGCCTGGCGAGCCGCCCCGCCGCGGACGTGGCGCGGGTGCCTGGGGTAGGACGGGCGAAGGCGGCTCGCCTTGCCGCCGCGCTGGAGCTGGGGCGCAGACTGAGCGCGGAGCAGACACCCCCGCCCGAGCGCATCGCCGGACCGGCGGACGTCCACCGCCTGTGCGCCCCCCGGCTCCGCGACCTCACCGTGGAAGAATTCCACGTGCTGGCGCTGGGCAGCCAGAGCCAGGTGCTCGCCGACCTCCTCATCACCCGCGGCATCCTGAACAGCTCGCTCGTCCATCCGCGAGAGGTGTTCCGCGCGGCTATCGCCGAGGCGGCCGCGGGGATCATCGTGGTGCACAACCATCCCAGCCGTGACCCCACACCCTCGGCCGACGACCGGGCCGTCACCCGTCAGCTCGTGGACGCGGGGCGACTGCTGGATCTCCCCGTATTTGACCACGTGATCATCGGCGGCGAGCGGTACGTGAGTTTCGCCGAGGCCGGCTTGCTCTAAATCCCCGGCCTCGCCATCCTCCACAGGTGACGACCGCCGCTCCCATCCTGGCTCCCGAACTGGCCAAGGCGCTGGCGCCCCTGCGCGAGCGTCTTGACTGGGACCTGCTGGGCCGGGCCTATGCCACGAGCGCCCGCGCCCACTCCGGCCAGAAGCGCAAGTCCGGTGACGACTTCCTGTCGCACAGCGTGGCCGTGGCCACGATTCTCGCCGAGCAGCAGATGGACTCGACGACGATCGCCGCGGCGCTGTTGCACGACGTGGTGGAGGATTCCGACATCCCCTTGGAGCAGATCCGGCGGGACTTCGGCAATGAAGTCGCGGACCTAGTGGATGGCCTGACCAAGCTGTCCGGGCTCACCTTCCGGTCCGCCGAGGAAGCGGCGGCGGAGAATTACCGCAAGCTGCTCCTGTCCATCGCCAAGGACGCCCGGGTCATCATCATCAAGCTCGCCGACCGGCTGCACAACATGCGGACCCTCAAGCATCTCTCTGAGGAGAAGCGGCGGCGCATCGCGCTGGAGACGCAGGAGATCTACGCTCCGTTGGCGCACCGCTTTGGCATGGCGGGGATGAAAGCCGAGCTCGAGGACCTGGCGTTCAGTTTCCTGGAGCCCGAGGACTACCGCGTCCTGGTCAAAAAGATCCAGGCCGGCCGCACCGAGCGGGACCAGACGATCGAGCGGCTGCGGGCGCCCCTGACCGAAGAGCTGAAGCGCGCCGGGCTCACCGATTTCGAGATCACCGGCCGGCCGAAGAACCTGTGGTCCATCAGCAAGAAGATGAAGCGGCGCGAAAAGCCGTTCGAGGAGATCTACGACCTGCTGGCGATGCGAGTGCTCGTGAATTCGGTCGCCGACTGCTACCACGCGCTGGGGGTCATCCATCATCAGTGGACGCCGCTGCAGGAGCGGATCAAGGACTACATCGCAAGCCCGAAATCGAACGGCTACCAGTCGCTCCACACGACGGTGTTCGGGCCGGCGGGCCAACTCTACGAAATCCAGATCCGCACGCGCGACATGCATCGGACCGCCGAGTACGGCATCGCGGCCCACTGGCTGTTCAAGGAGGGGAAGGGCCCCGATGAGCTCGACCGCCACCTCGCCTGGTTCCGGCAGCTGCTCGAGCTGCAACAGGACGCCCATTCGCCGGAGGAGTTCCTCGAGTTCCTGAAGGTCGATCTCTATCAGGACGAGATCTTCGTCTTCACACCGCGCGGCGACGTGAAGCGGTTGCCCAAAGAGGCGACGCCCATCGATTTCGCATTCGCGGTGCACACCGAGGTCGGCTACCGCTGCCACGGCGCCCGCGTGAACGGCCGGATCGCGCCGCTTCACCGGCCGCTGAAGAACGGCGATTCGGTCGAGGTGCTGACGAGCCCGCAGGCCCGGCCGTCGCGTGACTGGCTCGCCCACGTGCACACAGGGCGGGCGCGCCACAAGATCCGACAGTGGATCCGGTCGGAAGAACATTCCCGCAGCGTCACCTTGGGCCGGGAAATCCTGGACCGTGAAGTCCGCCGCCGCCGCCTCGCGCCACCCGGCGCGGAGCAGCTGGCCCGTGCCGCCGTCACCCTCTCGGTGGGGAGCGCGGAACAGCTGGAAGCCGTGTTGGGCCGGGGGGATGTGGCCCTCGGGCTGGTGATGCGGGCGCTCTACCCGGATCTCCCCGCCGAAGACCTGCAGGCCCCCAAGCCGACGGCGTTCGGGCGCGTCATCCAGCGTCTCCGGCTCGGGCGCGGCATCCGGATCCAGGGCGTCGACGGCCTCATGGTGCGGTACGCGCAATGCTGCCAGCCGGTGCCCGGCGACCCGGTGGTGGGCTACGTCACGCAGGGGCGTGGGATTTCGATCCATCGCAGCGACTGTCCTAACCTGCTGCCGCTGTCCGCCGAGGCCGAACGCCGCGTGGAAATCGACTGGCAGGAGTCGGAAGGGGAGACCTTCGTGGTGCGACTCGTGATCGCGGGTGAGGACCGCCGCGGTCTCTACGCCGACATCTGCGAAGCGGTGAGCCAGTCCGGCACCAACATCCGTCACGCCGAGCTCTCCTCCCGCGACGGCGCGGTCTACGGGCACATGCTGGTCGAGGTGGAGAACCACACCCACCTCAACAAGGTCTTGCGCGCTGTGCACCGCGTGAAGGGCGTCTCCGAGATCGCGCGCCGGGACGTCGGCACCCACCAGGCGCAGTCCTGACCGCGCCCTTGGCGCGGTCGTTAAGTTTCCGGCATGCCTTTCGAGCTCGTGTCGCCGTTCAGCCCGGCCGGGGACCAGCCGGCGGCCATCCAGTCCCTGGTTGCCGGCCTGCAGCGTGGGGACGCCTATCAGACCCTGTTGGGGGTCACCGGCTCCGGGAAGACGATGACGATGGCCCATGTCATCGCGGCCCACGCGCGCCCCACGCTGGTCCTTTCCCACAACAAGACGCTCGCGGCACAGCTGTACGGGGAGTTGAAGGCCTTCTTCCCTCGGAACGCGGTCGAGTTCTTCATCTCGTATTACGACTACTACCAGCCGGAAGCCTACGTTCCCCATACCGACACCTACATCGCCAAGGATTCGTCCATCAACGACGACATCGATGCCCTGCGCCTGCGCGCGACGTCGAGTCTGCTGGAGCGGGCCGACGTCGTGATCGTCGCCAGCGTGTCGGCGATCTACGGCCTCGGCGATCCCGCGGCGTACCGCCGGCTACTCGTGACGGTCGACGTGGGAGACGAGCGCGGGCGCGATGCCATCCTCGAAGAGCTCGTGCGCATCAATTATCTGCGCAACGACGTCGCATTCGAGCGCGGGACGTTCCGCGTGCGGGGGGACACGATCGAGGTGTTTCCGGCCTACGACGAGCAGGGCGTGCGGATCGAGCTCTGGGGCGACGCGGTCGAGCGGGTCACCAAAATCGATCCGACGACCGGCAATGCGATCGCTCAACTCAACCGCGCCGTGGTCTACCCGGCGACCCACTTTGTGACCGAACGGCCGACGGTCGAACGCGCCGTGGCGGCCATCCGGGCCGAGTTGAAGGAGCGCCTGGCGGTGCTGCGGGCCCAAAACAAGCTGGTGGAGGCGCAGCGGTTGGAATCCCGGACGCTGTTCGACGTCGACATGTTGCTCGAAGTCGGGCGGTGCAGCGGCATCGAGAACTACTCGCGGCACCTGACGGCCCGTGAGCCGGGGGTACGTCCGGCCGTTCTGCTCGACTACTTCCCCAGCGATTTCCTCTGCATCATCGACGAGTCGCACCAGACGCTGCCGCAGGTCGGGGGGATGTCCGAGGGCGATCGCTCGCGCAAGCAGACGCTCGTGGACTATGGGTTCCGGCTGCCGTCGGCACTCGATAACCGGCCGCTCCGATTCGACGAGTTCATGTCGCTGGTGCCCCGGATGCTCTTCGTCTCGGCGACGCCCGGAGACCAGGAGCTGCAGCTCTCGGAAGGCGTCGTGGTCGAGCAGATCATCCGCCCCACCGGGCTCGTGGATCCCGAGGTCGAAGTCCGGCCGGTGAAGGGCCAGGTCGACGATCTCCTGCAGGAGATTCGCGAGCGCACGCGCGCCGCCGAGCGGGTGCTCGTCACGACGCTCACCAAGCGCATGGCCGAGGACCTCACCGACTATCTCCAACAACATGGGGTGCGGGTGCGCTACCTGCACTCGGAGATCGACGCGATCGAGCGCGTGGAAATCATCCGCGGGTTACGGTTGGGGGACTTCGACGTGCTGGTCGGGATCAACCTGCTGCGCGAGGGGCTCGATCTGCCGGAAGTGTCGCTCGTCGCGGTGCTCGATGCCGATCAGGAGGGCTTCCTCCGGTCAGATCGGTCGCTCATCCAGACCGTGGGGCGGGCGGCACGGAATCTCCACGGCAAGGCGATCCTCTACGCCGATCGGATCACCGGCTCGATGGAGCGGGCGATGGACGAGATGACGCGGCGGCGTACCCGTCAGCGGGCCTACAACACCGAGCACGACATCACTCCACGGTCCATCGTCAAGTCGATCGTGGACATTCGCTTTGCGACCCGCGTGGCGGACGCACGCGGCAGCCGCGTGCCCGCCGAGCCGATCCACCGTCCGGCCGATGACGCAGAGCGGGAGTCGATGATCCGGCTGCTCGAATCCCAGATGCAGGCCGCGGCCGAGGCCCTGGATTTCGAGCTGGCCGCGCTGTTGCGGGATCAACTGCTCGAGCTGAAAGCCGGGCTCGAGCCACGAGGAGGACGGCGTGCGCCTGCGCGTGGACGAGCTCAACCGGTTCGGTGAGCAGCTGGGGCAGGGGCTGCAGGCCCCCGCCATCATCGGATTCTCGGGGGATCTGGGCGCTGGAAAGACGACGCTGGTGCAGGCGATGTGCCGGGGCTTGGGCGCCGCCGTGCCCGCGACCAGCCCGACCTACGCCCTCGTCCATCGGTATGAATCACCGGCAGGTCCCGTGTTTCACGTCGACTGCTACCGCCTGCGGTCGTCCCAGGAGGCCCGCGAACTGGGTCTGGATGACATCCTCGTGCAGCGGGCCATCCTCCTCGTGGAATGGCCGGAGAAAGCGGGCCACATGATGCCGCCACTCGACCGGTACTTCATGTTGAGTCACGACACCGATCCCGCCTACCGGATCCTGGAGGAGAAGTGAGCGATCGGTGGCTCGCCATCGATACGGCGACCGCCGTGGCGTCGGTCGCGGTCGGGACGCCGCCGGTCGCGGAAAGCGTGACCGTCATTACCGGGCCGCGTTCTCAGGCGGCCCAGATCATTGACCTGGTGGACCGTGCGCTCGTTCCCCTGGGCGCTCGTCCAGGGGGTCTCGCCGGAATCGTCATCGCCGATGGGCCCGGGAGCTTCACCGGCTTGCGCATCGGCTGGGCGGCGGCGAAGGGGCTTGCCCAGGAGCGTGGCCTGCCGCTGCTCGCCGTCCCGTCGCTGCTGGCGACGGCTGCGGGCGCCACCACCGTGCTCGGGTCGGTGCCCGTGGCGGTCTGTTTCGACGCGTTACGCGGTCAGGTGTTCGCCGCGGTGTACGTCGTACACCCTACTCGAGTGGAGACCGTGGTGCTCCCCGTCGTGTGCACGCCGGAAGAGCTCGTCTCCCGCAGTCCGCTGCGCCCGCGCGTCGCCGTCGGTGACGGCGCCACGCGCTACGCAGCCGAGATGGAGCGGTGGACGGGAGCCCCGCCGCTCGACACGATGAGCCTCCAACCCTCAGCGGTCTCGTTGCTCGCTCTGCACGGGCGGGCGGATGTGGGTCGGATGCTCGCCGACTCCTCTGCGGCGGAGCCGGATTACGGCCGCCCTGCAGAGGCTCAGGCTCGTTGGGAGGCGCGTCACGGACGCCCGCTGCCGCATCCGTCCGGTCCAGCCAGCTGACCTACCGGCCCTGGTCGCGATCGAACGCATCGCCTTTACCGATCCCTGGTCTCGAGGCGACTTCGACGATTGCCTGAAAGCCAGCATGCACGTGCTCGTCGCCGAGGATGGTGGAATCGTCGGCTATGTCGTGGGCCGTGCGCTGCTCGATCAGGGAGAGATTCTCAACCTCGGGGTGACGTTGCCAGCCCGGCGTCGCGGCATTGGGGCGGCGTTGGTGCGGCGGCTCCTCGCTGTCTTTTCCACCGCGGGCGTACGAGAAGCGTTCCTCGAAGTTCGCGAGTCGAACTTCGCGGCGCAGCGGCTGTACCAGTCGTTCGGGTTCCACGACGTCGGCCGTCGCAGCCGGTACTACCGTCGGCCGGTGGAGGACGCAGTGATCTTGCGGGCCGCCATTCCGGCAGTTGGACCGGTTGCATAGGAATGGTACAAGTGGCGTATCTTTGATTGACAGAATGACTTGCGGGTCATATAATCTGGGGCATCCTTGGCCCCCGCCCGCCCAAAGACCGGAGGCAGTTGTGAGCCGAAGCCTGAACAAGATCACGCTGATCGGCAACTTGGGGGCCGATCCGGAAGTGCGCAGCACGAATAACGGGTCCCGCGTGGCCAACCTGTCCCTGGCCACCAGTCGCCAGTGGACCGCCCAAAGCGGCGAGAAGCAAGAGAAAACGGAGTGGCATCGGGTGATCTGCTGGAACAACAAAGGATCCCTGCTCGCCGATCTCGCCGAGAAGTACATGAAGAAGGGCGACAAGGTCTACATCGAAGGGCGGGTCGAGTACCGCACCTGGGAAGACAAGGAAAAGCAGACCCGTTACGTCACCGAGATCATTGCCCGCGAAGTGATCCTGTTGTCGCCCCGAGGCGCCGGAAGTGAGGGGTCAGGGGACTACACGCGCGCCAAGGCCACGGCGAAGGTGGCGCCGGAAGGCAAGCCCGAGTCGCTCGACGCGTTCCCGGAGGCGCTGGATGAGGAGGACGACGATCTGCCGTTCTAGCCGCATCGTGGCGGCCGTGGTGGTCGCCCTGCCCGTGGCGGCGGTGCTCGCCGCGCAGGATTCCACCATGGCCGCCCCCGCCGCCGGCAGTCACGTCGTGGCGCGCGGTGAAACCCTCTGGTCGATCTCGCAGCAATACTTCGCCGATCCGCTGTTGTGGCCGGAGATCTACCGCCGCAACACGGCGGTCGTCGAAGATCCCCACTGGATCTACCCTGGCGAGGTGCTCGATCTCGGCGGCATCGCCGAGGCTCCGAGTGATACCGCACAGACGGTCCCGCAGGGTGTCGCCGATACGATTGCGGCCGACACGGCCCAGGGCATCGTTCCCGCCCCTCCGCCCGAGCCCGAAGGGCCGGGAACGATCTTCGATCGGCAGAAAACCAAGGAACAGCAGGTACAGGACGTTCTCCGCCGCTACGCGCACCAGATCTATCGACCCGTCCGGCGCGGCGAGTTCTATTCGTCCGGGTTCCTGACCGAGGGCGAGCAGCTGCCCTGGGCGCGCGTGGTCGGGAATACGGCGAAGCCATCGATTCCGGTCCTCACCGATCCGGGCGTGGCGGGGCAGTTCGAGGAGATCGCCATCGTGCCGCCGGCGCAGGCGTCCTACCACGTAGGGGACTCCCTCCTCATTGCGCGGATCGACCGGCCGCTCGTCCCGTGGGGCGACGTCGTGGTGCCGCAGGGAGTGGCGCGGGTCGTGGCGATCCAGGAGCAGCAGGTCCTGGCTGTGGTCATCATGCAGTTCGGTCGCATCCGGGATGGGAACCTGGCGCTCCCGCTGGAGCCGTTCAAAGACCCGGGCCCGGTCCGGCCGGCCGCGGTCGAGCAGGGGCTCGAGGGGCACTTGATCGCCATGCGGGACGAGCATGTGCTGGCGAGCGTGCTCCAAGTCCTGTTCATCGACAAGGGACGCGCCGACGGTGTGTCGATGGGCGACATGTTCGAGGCCTACCGCCCGGCCTCGGGGGAAGTCGGCGCCCGATCTGAGGAAGTCCGGGTGCAGCTCCTCGTGGTGCATACCCGAGAGCACACCGCGTCGACGATCGTCGTCGGCATGTCGAATCCTTCCCTGGGAACCGACATGCCGGTGCGCCTGATCAAGAAGATGCCCTCCTGATCTCGCCCCGCCGGCTCCGCTCGACAGGCCGGGGCCGGTGGGAACGGAGACGCCGCTCATTCAGATGAAACGACGGGTGCTGGTCTCGGGTGGGGCCGGGTTCATCGGGTCGCATATCGTCCAGGCGCACCTCGCCGCCGGCGACGAAGTCAGCGTCCTCGATGATCTCTCGACGGGAAAAGCCGAGAACGTGCCGGCGGGTGCCACCCTCGTGCGGGAGGACATTCGTTCACCGGAAGCCCGGACGCTGCTCGCCAGCGGCGGATTCGCGATCCTCAACCACCACGCCGCTCAGATGGACGTCCGGCGGTCGGTTGAGGACCCGGTGTTCGACGCCCAGATCAACGTCCTCGGTCTGTTGAACCTGCTGGAGGGGGCGCGCGCCGGTGGAGTGCGGCGCGTCGTGTTTGCATCTTCGGGCGGCACTGTCTACGGCGACGGCGCCCCGACGCCCACTCCCGAGTCGGCCGCCAAATTGCCGGCCTCTCCGTATGGGACCGCCAAGCTCACCTCGGAGTACTATCTCGCGACGTTCGCGCAGCTGTTCGGTCTGGAGGCCGTCGCCCTCCGCTACAGCAACGTGTACGGCCCGCGGCAGAATCCGCACGGGGAGGCCGGCGTGGTCGCGATCTTCGGAAAGCGGTTGCTCGCCGGCGAGCCGATCACGATCTACGGGGATGGGGAACAGACGCGGGATCTGGTGTACGTCGAAGACGTGGCCGCGGCCAGCCTGCTCGCCGCCGAACGGCCCCTGCGGCCCCTCGAGTCCCTCGATGCGCGGGCCTACAACATCGGGACGGGGGTGGAGACGTCGGTCAATCGTCTCGCCGAGCTCATCGCCCAGGCCGCCGGTCGGGGCAGTACGGTGCAGCGGGCCCCGAGTCGGGCGGGGGAGATCCTGCGGAGCGCCTTGGAGGTCTCGAAGGCCGAGCGCGAGCTCGGCTGGCGCCCCCGGGTGGCGTTGCCCGAGGGACTCGCGCGCACGGTGCGCTGGATCGCGGAGGGGTAGCGTGGTTCTCCAAGTCGGCCGGGCGATTCCCACCTCGCCGTGGGATCTGGTGCTCACGTCGAGCCGCGAGACGAAGATCGTGCTCGCGATCTTGGTGCTGTTCTCCGTGGTCTCCTGGTATCTCATCATCTTGAAATGGTGGCAATTCCGCCACGTGCGCCGCCAGGCCGACCGCTTCATGCGGGAGATCGAGAAGGCCAATCGCCTCGAAGAGGCCTACCACACGGCCATGCGGTTGCCGCCCTCGCCGTATAACCGCCTGTTGCGCGAGGCCGTGCAATTCTTTTCGCACTTGAAACCCGGCGTCTTGCGAGAGCCAGTGGGCCCCTCGATGACGCCGACGCTGACGATGATGCAGCTCGAGGCACTCCGCATGGTCCTCGCCAAAGAGGTCGCCGCGGAACGGGACGCCGCCGCGCGCTTCATCCCGTGGCTCGCGACGTTCGGGTCGGTGAGCCCGCTGCTCGGCCTGCTGGGGACGGTGCTGGGCGTGATGGACGCGTTCATCGGGATCGCCGTCGGCGGGTCGGGAAACATCGCGGCCGTGGCCCCCGGAGTCGCCGAAGCGCTCGTGACGACCGTCGCGGGATTGGCCGTGGCGGTCCCGGCGGTCATGTCATACAACCTGTACGTGAACCGGCTGGGGTTGTTCGCGGGTGAGATGGAGGGATTCGCCCAGGAGATCATCGGCACGCTGGCCCGCGAGGGGAGGCTCTAGCCGGTGGCCGGCCTGGTGGGTGGCGGCGGTCTGCGCGGACATGGCGAGCTACCGCTCAACGCCGACATCAACGTCACCAGCCTGGTCGACGTGGCGTTCGTGCTCCTCATCATTTTCATGATTACGGCGCCGATCATGCAGGGCGGCGTCGATGTCCGCTTGCCGCGCGCCGAAGTGCGGCCCATCGAGCCGAAGTCCGGCCTCGTGGTGACCGTCGATCGCACCGGACGAGTCTTTCTCGACCAATCGTCGCTGTCCTATGAGGACTTCCGGGCCACCTTCCCGGCGTTCGTGCGCAGCCGCCATCCCACGGGCGTCTACCTCCGTGCCGACAGCCGCGTCCCCTACGGGTCTGTGGTGCAGGTCCTCGCGGTGATTCGCGCCGCTGGTGTCAGCGACGTCGGGCTCGTCGCCGAGCCTGAGGCGACGGGCCCATGAGTCGCCACGAGCGCGTCGTCATGAACGTCCCGCTCGGGCTGGTCGGGACCGTCGTCGTGCACGGTGTCGCGTTGACCGTCTTCCTCGCCTCCGCCTCGGGCGCGCGCTCGGCGCCGCCAACCTATCGCGTACGACTCGTCGCGGCGCCGGATTTCACCCCCGACCAGCGGCCCGCGCCACCCGCTGTCGAGCGGGAGGCGGCGCCCAAAGAACCCCCGGCGCCGGCCGCGAAGCCCGCGCCGAAGAACACGGCCTCATCCGCCGCTCCGCCGCCGGTCGCTGATACCAAGCGGCGGGAAGCCGCGCCGCGCTCCACGCCCGCGGCTCGAGTGCCGGGCGAAGCCCCGAGCACGGGAAGCGACGCCGCCACCGTCAGCACCGAAGGCGTCGAGTTTCCGTTCCCCGAGTTTCTCCAGAACATCGTGTCCCAGGTTCTGCGCCGCTGGCAGCGGCCGCTCGACAATACGCCGCTCGAAGCGGAAGTTGGCTTCATGGTGCACCGGGATGGCGGCGTCACCGATCTGCAGTTTGTGAAGCGATCTGGGAATTTCGCGTTCGATCTGGAGGCGCAAGGGGCGATCGAGGAGGCGGGGCGGTTCAAGGCGTTCGGGTCGTTGCCGGATGGCTGGGTGCCGGACGTGCTCTTCGTGCGGTTCTATTTCTCCGGACGGCGCCAGTGAAGCCGGATCGGCGGATTGCCGGATGGGCGGATGGTCGACTGCTGCTCGCGGCGGCCGTGCTCGCCGCCCATGCGCCGATCCGGCTATCGGCTCAGGACACGTCCGCCATCGACCGCGGAGTCCGGATCGGCATCGTGTACCGGCCTGGTGTGCGGCCGGGGCTCGTTGTCCTTCCCGGCAGCCAGGCCAGCCTGGACTCGGTGCGCACGATCATCAGCCGGGACCTCGACTACAGCGATCGCTTCGAGGTGATCACGTTGCCCGGCGGCGATGATACCCGGCTCGGCCCCGGGGGGCCGCCGCGCAGCTCCGGCGGACCGGCTCCGGCGCTCAATTACCCGCTGTACCGGGCACTCGGAGCGGATTTCGCCGTCGAGGCGCGGCGCGTGGGTGACACGACGGTCGTGGTCGTCCACGACGTCGCGGCGAGCGGTATCCGACGCACATTCCGTCAGGTGCTGCCCGCGGCGGCTGACCCCCTGTTTCGACTGGCGGTGCATCGTGTTGCCGATCAGGTGCTCCAGGCGACGCTCGGGGCCCCGGGCATCGGTGCGACGCGGATTCTGTTCGTCCGGGACGGCAAGGCGTACCGCATCGACCAGGACGGCGCGGACCTCAAGCTGGTATCGTCCACCGACCATCAGGCCATGTCCCCGGCCTGGGCGCGGGACGGGCGCCGGTTCTCCTATATGGAGTTCACCGAGGGCCACGGGACGTTGTTCGTGCAGGACGTGGCGACCGGCCGCCGCGTGAGCGTCGTCACGACCGGCAAATCGCTCGACTTCACCCCGGCCTTTTCCCCCGACGGCAAGACCCTCGCCTTCAGCCGGGCGACGGAAGAGGGGACCGACGTGTATACGGTGAACACGCGTGAGAATTGCTGCCTGCAGCGCTTGACCAGGGGGGGCTTTTCGGACAACTTGTCACCGACCTACAGTCCCGACGGGCAGCGGATCGCATTCGTTTCGACGCGGCCCGGGTTGCCGCAGATCTACGTTATGAGCGCCGACGGCACCGATCAGCAGTTGTTCGCCCCATTCGATTACGGGGTGACCGGTTCGTCCAACGGCCCGGAATGGTCTCCCGACGGGCAGTCGGTGGCCTTCCACCGTGATGTCGGCGGTACGCTGCAGGTCTTCGTGCTCGACGTACGGACGCGGTCGGTGCGGCAGTTGACGTCGCTCGGCCGCAATGAGGACCCTACCTGGGCACCGGACAGCCGTCATCTGGCCTTCGTGTCGGACCGCAGCGGCTACCGCCAGTTGTGGGTCATCGATCTGGAGACGGGCCGCATCCGACCTCTGTTGCAGCAGAGTGGGGCACGCTTGCCGGCTTGGTCTCCGCGAATACCGGAGGCTGTCTCATCCAACCCCTGAAACGGGAGAACATGACACGATGAAACGCGTCCACTTGCTGGTCCTGATGGGCATCGGCGTGGCGCTCTTCGCCGCCTGCGGGAAAAAGGCGCCCGAAGTGGCCCCCGCGCCAGAGCCCAATGCCGATTCTCTCGCAGCGGAGCGCGCGCGCGCCGACTCGGCTGCTGCCGATTCTGCCCGGCGGGCGCAGGAGGAAGCGGAGCGCATCGCCCGGCAACGCGCGGCGGATTCCGCGGCCGCGGCCGCGGCGGGCACGGCGGAAGTGCGTAACACCCTCGCCGCCATGATCCACTTCGATTTCGACCGCGCGGCGTTACGGTCGGACGATCAGGGGGCGCTGGACCAGAAGGTCGCCATCCTGAACGCGAACCCCGACTTGCGGATCCGCGTCAGCGGACACTGCGATGAGCGGGGGTCCGATGAATACAACCTCGCGCTGGGCAATCGCCGGGCGACGGCCGCCAAGAACTACCTGGTGAGCCACGGCGTCGATGCGAGCCGCATCGAAACCGCCTCGTACGGGGAAGAGCGTCCGGTGGCGATGGGGCACGACGAGGATTCCTGGGCACAGAACCGCCGCGACGAATTTGAGATCCTCAGCGGCGGGGACGCGCTGCGGAAGCCGTAAATCTGTGCCGTTGAAACGCGCGCCGTGGCTCCTCGGCCTGGGGCTCCTGGCCGGCTGCGCCCTCCGGGGTGACGTCCGGAAAGTCGAGCTGCAGGTCGAGGCGCTGCGGAGCGAGCTGTCGCACGCCGACAGCGTCCGCCGCGTGGAGCGTGACTCGCTCGCTCGCGTGCTCGCGACAGTGCAGGCGACGTTGTCCGCCGAGCAGAACGCGCTCGTGCAGATTCGCGGCGACATCCGCAGCGATCTACAGGCGGTGCAACAGCAGTTGGGCGCGTTGCAGGAGCTGACGGGACAGAGCCAGCAGCGGCTGTCCGAGCTGCGCAGCCGCCTGGCGACTCCGGCACCGGTTCCCGCTCCGCCGCCCGTCGATACGACCCGCGCTGCCGCAGCGACACCACCAACGGCGGGAGCGCCCGCGCTCGCTGCCGGCCCGGGCCCCGACCAGATGTACGATTTGACCCTGCAGCAGTACCGCCGGGGGAGCTTCACAACCGCACGGCTCGGGTTCCGGGAGTTTCTCCGGCTGTACGCCGACCACGAGCATGCCCCGGACGCCCTCTACTATGTCGGCGAGTCGTTCGCGGCCGAGAACCCCGATTCGGCAGCCGCGGTGTACCAGGACGTGGTGAAGCGCTATCCCAATTCGCCGCGGGCGCCCTCTGCACTCTATAAGCTGGGTCTCCTCGCTGAGCAGCGGAATGACAAGGCGGCCGCGCGCACGTTTTACGCCCGCGTGCTGGCCGGATATCCCCGCTCCGACGAGGCCAACCTCGCGCGCGACAAGCTGCAAACCCTGGGGCGATAGCCCCACCTCCCGTGGCTGACGTCCCTTCCCGCGGCGAAATGCCGTTCCTCGATCACCTCGAGGAGCTGCGCTGGCGTCTGCTGAAAGCCCTGCTGGCGGTGTTGCTGGGGACGGTGCTGGGGTGGCTCGTGGTCGAGCGGATCGATGTGATCGGCCTGCTGATGCGTCCCATTGCCGGGCATCTGCCGGGCGGTCGGCTCAACTACACCAGCCCCACGGACCCGTTTTTCATCACCCTGAAGTTCGCGTTCATCGTCGGCCTGGTGCTGACGTCCCCGTACCTCATCTATCAGACGTGGGCGTTTCTCGCCCCCGCGCTGTACGAGCGGGAGAAGCGCGTCGTCGTTCCGGCCTTGGTCGCGGGCTTGTTGCTGTTCCTCGCCGGAGCCGCCGCGGGGTACCTCCTGGCGTTGCCCCACGCCCTGAATTGGTTGCTGGGGTTCCAGAATCAATCTCTGCAGCCGATCATCACCGCCGACCGCTATTTCACCTTCGCGGCGCAGATCATCATCGCCGTCGGAGCCGTCACTGAGCTCCCCCTGGTGATCATCATCCTCGCCTCGCTCGGCCTGGTGACGCCGACGGGCCTGCGCAATAACCGGCGCTTCGCGCTCCTGGGCGCCGCCGGGCTCGCCGCCTTCCTCGCCCCTCCGGACGCGCTGTCGATGGTGATCGGCATAGTGGTGTTGCTGCTGTTCTACGAGATCGGCATCTGGTGCTCCTGGGTCGTGATCCGACGGAAAGCGCGCGCGGCCCTGCGCGCAGGCGCCACGGCGGCCGTTCTGGCCGTCGCCCTGGCCGGGCCGGCGCGGCGGCTCGCGGCGCAGCAACCGGTCGCGCGGGACACGACCCATCGTGCCGACTCGGTCGCCGCGGCTGGGCGGCCGCTCGACACCGCAACGGCCCGCCGCCTCGGGTTGCCGACCGGCCCCACGCGCACGTTTCCCCCGGCCGACGCGGTGATGGACTCGCTGCTCAAGTTCTCCGCCTTTCGGATCACGCACTACGTCGCCGACACGCTCCTGGTCCTGGGCGACAGCCAGACCATCGTGCTCGTCGGCGAGGCGTTCGTGGACCGGGACGGCACCAAGCTCGAAGCCGATTCCGTCAACTACCGCGAGGCGAGCTGTCGGCTCGACGCGGCGGGAAACCCGCGCCTCTTCGATCAAGGCTCGCCGGGCTCGCCGCCGACGGTCCTGGTTGGGGAGGGGATGCGGTACGACACCTGCATTCGGCGCGGCACGGTCACGCAGGCGCTCACCGAGTTCCAGCAGGGCGGCGCCAGATGGTTCATGCGAGGAAACCTCGCGGTGGACTCAGGGTCGACACGCCTGTACGGCGCCCGCAGCGACATCACCTCCGACGAGCGTCCCGTGCCCGGGTATCATTTTGCGGCCGGGGAAGTCAAGTGGCTCAACAAGAACGTGATGGTCGCACGGCCCGCGGTGTTGTACGTGCGCGACGTCCCGATCCTCTGGCTGCCGTTCATCTTTCAGGATATCCGGCCCGGCCGCCGCAGCGGGCTTCTGGTGCCACGCTTTTCGCTCAACGACATCGTGCGTCCCACCCGGGGCTACCGGCGCCACGTCTACAACCTTGGCTACTACCTCGTCCTCAATGATTACGTGGACGTCCTCGCCTCGGCCGACTGGTCCGCGGGGAGGAGTTTTGCGATCAATGGGGACATGCACTACCGGTGGCTGGATCGGTTCGTGGACGGCAGGCTGTCGTTCTCGCGCCTCAGCCAGCTCGATGCCACCGCCCATTCGAACCGGATCGGGTGGTTCCATACGCAGAGCTTCAACAACCGGACGCACTTCGCGGCCAGCCTCAACTACGCCACGAGCACCCAGGTGGTGCAGCGCAACACGATCGATCCCTACCTCACCACGGCCCAGCTCAGCTCCCAGGTGAACTTCGACAAGCGGTTTTCGTGGGGTACGTTCAACCTGGGCGGAAACCTCTCGCAAAACCTGTCGAACAACTTGGTGCAGCAGAGCCTGCCCAGCGTCACGATCACGCCCGCGCCGATCGACATCGGGTCCTGGGGCACCTGGTCGCCGTCGTTCAGCTTCACCAACCGGCAGACCTTCCACAACGCCGGAGCCCCGGCGTTCGAGCCACGCGTCGGCGGAGGACTGGACACCGTCCAGACTACGTTCGACGACCGGACCACGAACATCTCGATCGGCACCCCGCTGCGTCTCGGGCGCTGGAACTGGACGAACAGCGTGTCGATCGTGGACACCCGCACCGGGCAGCCGCGCCAGATCGTCGTGCCCGACTTGGCCGACCCCTCGGTGCTCCACGCCGTGCTGTACGCCCGCTCGTTCGATACCCGGGTGGACTGGACCACCGGCATCAACCTGCCCCAGGTGTTCAGCGGCACGTGGCGGCTGCAGCCGGGGATCGGGATCGTGAACAAGACCAGCGCGGGACCGTTCCTGCTGCGCAACCAGTTCACCGGAGGCCGGTTCCTCCAGCAAGGAAAGCGGCTGCAATTCACGCTGGGGCTGGCGCCGACGTTCTTCGGCTTCTTTCCCGGCGTCGGGCCGTTCAGCCGCATCCGCCATTCGATCGCCCCCTTCCTGAGCTACCAGTACGCCCCCGGTGCCCGGGTGTCCGACGAGTTCGCCCGCGCCCTGGACCCGACCGGGCAACGTGTATTGAACGCGCGCAGCGACCCACAGCAGACGGTCACGGCGGGGTTGCAGCAGAGTTTCGAAGCGAAGTTCAAGCCGGCCGCGGGCGATACCGCGAACGCCGAGCCGCGCAAGATCCGCCTGCTCAGTATCTCGACCTCCGGCGTCTCCTACAACTTCGAGCAGGCGAAACAGCCCGGGAGGGTGGGGTGGCAGACCCAGGCCCTCACGAACACCTTCGCCTCCGACCTGCTCCCGGGGTTCAACCTGCAGGTCACGCACGATCTCTGGCGTGGGCAGGTCGGTTTGGCGAGCGCGAAGTTCGAACCCTTTCTTCAGAGCCTCTCGGCGTCCTTCTCCCTGGGCCCGCGCACCCTGTCGGCGATCGCCTCGCTGTTCGGTCTCGGACACCGGCCTCAGCCCGGCTCCGCGCCTGAGCCGACCCAGCCTACCCCGGGTGCGACACCCGGCGGTCCGGGCCCCAGAGGTTTCGTCGGGTTGGGCGGTTACCGGGGTGGGAGCTACGGTGGGGGGGGAGGGCGCGGCTTCAACCTGAACGTCCAGTTCTCGGCCCAACGCACGCGCGATACGGGGGCCGTGATCCCCAAGACGGGGCTCCAGGGCGGCCGCCAGCAGATGACGCTCGGCATGTCGTTCACTCCAACGCCGAACTGGTCGGCGTCCTGGAATACCAACTACGACTTCGATACGCGGCAGTTCGGGCAGCACTACGTGCGGCTCGAGCGCGACCTCCATCGCTGGCACGCCAGCTTCGCCTTCAGCCGGACCGCGAGCGGCAATTTCGCCTTCAATTTTTACGTGGCGCTACTGGACGAGCCGGACATCAAGTTCGATTACGACCAACAGAGTTATCTGCGGCCCTGAGCGTTTTCCTGTCCTCAACGGGGGACAATTCCTGCGGTTTTCCTGTTGGTATCCCCCTCGCGCGCCGTCACTTGCAATTCGGCACACCCCCTGCCACACCCTGTGGACGTCCCACACTCTCGAAGAGGGCGTCATGTCCGCTCGATCGTTCGTCGGTCTGCTCGTCGCGAGCCTCACACTCGTCGGGTGTGAGTCGACTCTCGTCAACACCTCGCCGCTGCTGGATCCGCCGGCGAACCTGACCTATGCCCTGGACCCGAGTGGCGATCCCGACCAGCCGGCTGGGATCCTGTTGCATTGGGACGACCTCACGGATGCGGGGCTCGCGAGCTATCGGATCTATTCGCGTGGCAGCAGCAATGGCGCGTTCGGACTGCGCGGGGAAACCACATCCAACACGTTCCACGACAACGGCGTGCCGCACCTGGACTACTACGTCACCGCGGTGGACGTCAACGGGGCGGAGAGCGACCCCAGCAACGACATTACGGTGGACGAGCGGCTCCAGCTGGAGGCCCCGTCCAGTCTGACCTCGATCTCGCTCAACCGTGCGATCCATCTCGATTGGAGCGACAACGCCTACGCCGCGGACCCGCAACGGTTCCTGTGGTACCGGGTATACAGCGCCTCCTACGACCTCGACCTCGGACTGTGCGGCGCCGATTGGTCGCTCGAAGGGACGACGGTGTCGCCCGAGTTCCTTGCGGGCGTGCTCGCCAACGGCGTGCCGCGGTGCTTCGGTGTTTCGGCCATCAGCGTCGAAGGGTATGAGAGTCTGTGGTCACCGCTGCGGCAAGACACCCCCCGCCCGGATGCGCGCAACCTGCTGGTGTTCGCGCTCGACCAGAACAGCGCCCAGGCCGGGTTCCGCTTCTGGGACGATGTGAACCAGGACGGGATCGCGCAGTCCGCCGAGCTCGGATTGGTGCAGGACGGTAACCGCACCGACATCGATTTCTGGATCTACCGCGATCCGGCCGACTCCACGCTGTGGATCGTGCCTGAGTTCAGCGGTACGTCGCTGCGGCTGTATGCGAACACGCCGGTATCGGACCTGACCGACATCGATTTTGCGCCGGCGAGCGGCTACTCGCGCAACATGATCCAGGCCGCGCCGGGCTACGGATACGTCTTCCAGATCGTCGAAGGCAACACCCTGCGCTACGCGGCGCTGCGCGTTACGCACGTCGGGCGGAACTATCTCATCTTCGACTGGAGCCTGCAGACGGACCCCGGGAATCCGGAGCTGGTGGTGCACGCGAACCAGCCCACGGCCGCGGAAACCGGCATTGAGGTGCCGGGCGCCCGGTAAGTCCGGCGTCCGCGCGCGGGGCGTCTCGGGGCCAGCGACGGGGAGGGTGCTCGTCGCTGGCCCCTTGTGTGCTACTTGGCGTCCTCCTTCCCGCCCCCTAGTTTCCTGCCACCGATGCCCTCCATCGTCACGCTCGACGGTCGCTCCTTGTCCATCGGCGACGTCGTCGCGGTTGCGCGAGACGGCGCCCGGGTGGACGTCGCACCCGACACGCGCGCGCGCGTCGAGCGCTCGCGCGCCGGCATCGAGGCGGCAGTGGCGCGCGGCGACACGATCTATGGGGTCAATACCGGCTTCGGGAAACTCGCGCACGTGCGCATCCCGCCGGAACAACTGCGGGCGCTGCAGCTCAATTTGATCCGCAGCCACGCATCCGGCGTGGGCGACCCGCTGTCGGCGGAGGCCGTACGCGCGATGATGCTGTTGCGCGCCAACGTCCTCCTGATGGGCACGAGCGGCGTGCGGGCGGTCATCCCCGAAACACTAGTCGCCATGCTCAATGCGGGCGTGCATCCCCGCGTGCCGTCACAAGGCAGTGTGGGCGCGTCCGGCGATCTGGCGCCCCTTTCCCACCTGGCCCTGGCGATGATCGGGGAGGGGCCGGACGGACCTGGGCTCCGTGCAGCCGGGATCGAGCCGGTCACTCTCGAAGCGAAAGAGGGAATTGCGTTCGTCAACGGGACGCAAGCGCAGACCGGCATTGCCGCTCTCCTGGTGCACGATGCCTGGGTCCTGTGGCGCACGGCGCACGGGGCGGCCGCCATGAGCCTGGAAGCGGTGCGGGGGACCCCCGTGCCCTTCGACGCGCGGATCCACGACGCGCGCCCGCATCCGTGGCAACAACGCTCCGCTGCGCTGTTGCGGACGCTGCTCGCCGACAGCGAGATACGGGAATCCCACCGCGACAACGATCCGCGGGTTCAGGACGCGTATTCCCTGCGGTGCACGCCGCAGGTGCTCGGCGCCGTAGGCGAAGGCATTTCGTTTGCCGAGCGGCTCGTCGCCATAGAGCTGAATGCGGCGACCGACAACCCATTGGTGTTCGGCGCGGAAGTCCTGTCGGGCGGCAACTTCCACGGACAACCGATGGCGCTGGCGCTCGATGTCCTCGGGATCGTGTTGACGACGCTCGCCGGGCTGGCGGAGCGCCGGCTCGAGCGGGTGGTGAATCCCGATCTCTCGTCCGGTCTTCCCGCATTCCTCGCCCGCGATCCCGGCCTCGACTCGGGCTTCATGACCGCCCAGATCGCATCGGCCGCTCTGGTCGCCGACTCGCGCGTACTGGCCACGCCCGCCAGCGTGCAATCGGTGCCCACGGAGGGCAACCAGGAGGACGTCGTCCCGATGGGGATGACCGCAGCATGGAAGGCTGAGCGCATACTCGCCAATGCGGCGCGCGTCGTGGCGATCGAGCTCCTGGCGGGTGCGCAGGGACTCGAGTTCCTGAAGCCGCTGCGCCCCGGACGGGGCGTGGCCCGGTTGCACGGCGTCGTTCGCGGGATGGTCCCGCCGCTCGACGCCGATCGCCCCATGGCGGAGGAGATCGAGCGAGTGGCGGCCGGCATCCGCGTCGGCGCGTTCGACCTGGAGGCCGCTCCGTGAGCGGGCCGCGCGTGGTTCGAGCGCCACGGGGGAACGAGCGTTCCTGCCGCGGGTGGGTCCAGGAGGCCGCGCTCCGGATGTTGATGAACAACCTCGACCCGGATGTTGCCGAGCGCCCGCAGGACCTGGTGGTGTATGGCGGCACCGGGCGCGCCGCCCGCAGTTGGGAGGCGTTCGACGCCATCGTGCGATCGTTACGCACCCTCGGCGACGAAGAGACGCTCCTCGTTCAGTCGGGAAAGCCGGTCGGCGTGTTCGCGACGCATCCCGATGCGCCCCGTGTGTTGATCGCCAATGCGAACCTCGTGGGCCGGTGGGCGACGTGGGACGTGTTCCGCGATCTGGAACGGCGCGGGCTCATCATGTACGGGCAGATGACAGCCGGGTCGTGGATTTATATCGGAACGCAAGGGATTCTGCAGGGCACCTACGAGACGTTCGGGGCGGTGGCCCGGCGGCATTTCGGCGGCGACCTCACCGGCCGGGTGGTCCTCACGGGTGGCCTGGGCGGGATGGGTGGTGCCCAGCCGTTGGCGGCGACGATGAACGGGGGCATTTGCCTGGCCGTGGATGTCGATCCGGCCCGCGTGCAGCGCCGGCTCGAGACACGCTACCTGGACCAGGCGACGTCCTCGCTGGAGGAGGCGCTCCGCTGGTGTGACGGCGCGCGTCGCAGTGGCACTGCGTTGTCGGTCGGGCTGGTCGGCAACTGCGCCGAAGTCCTGCCCATGCTCGTACAGCGCGGGTTCGTCCCCGACGTGCTCACCGACCAGACATCGGCGCACGACACCTTGAACGGATACGTGCCGGCCGGGCTGGCGCTGGCGGACGCACGCGCCCTCCGATTATCCGACCCTGCGGACTACGTGCGGCGCTCCGTCGAGAGTATCGCGACGCACGTACGGGCGATGCTCGAGCTGCAGCGCGCCGGCGCGGTGACGTTCGATTACGGCAACAACATCCGGACTGTGGCGGCCGACGCCGGTGTCGCGCACGCGTTCGACATCCCCGGATTCGTGCCGGAGTACATCCGGCCGCTGTTCTGCGAAGGGAAGGGCCCGTTCCGCTGGGTGGCGTTGTCGGGCGACCCGCGCGACCTCGAGCGCACCGACCGCCTCGTCCTGGAGCTCTTCCCCGGCGACGCGCACCTCGCGCGCTGGATCCGCCTGGCTCAAGAGCGGGTGGCGTTCCAGGGTCTTCCCGCCCGCATCTGTTGGCTGGGACAGGGAGAGCGGGCGCGCTTCGGCGTCGCCTTGAACGATCTCGTGTCTCGGGGCGAGCTGTCGGCACCGATCGTGATCGGGCGCGACCACCTCGACACGGGTAGCGTGGCATCCCCGTTCCGGGAAACGGAGGGAATGCGCGACGGATCCGACGCCATCGCCGACTGGGCCATTCTGAATGCCCTGCTGAACACCGCTTCTGGAGCGTCGTGGGTCTCGTTCCATCACGGGGGAGGTGTGGGCATCGGGAATTCCTTGCACGCGGGTCAGGTAACCGTTGCCGACGGTACGCCGGCGGCCCGCCGTCGCCTGGAACGGGTGCTGACCAACGATCCCGGCATCGGCGTGGCCCGGCACGCGGACGCCGGGTACCCCGAAGCGATCGCCACGGCGCGGCGCGAAGGGCTCCGGCTGCCGATGCTGGAGGCGAGCGACTGACCACCATCCTCGCCGGGGCTCGCGCGGTCGTCACCGGACGCGGGCCGGCCCGGGCGCGACGCGGCCAGGAGCTGTCGGAGCTCGAGGTCCTTCCGGGCGCGGCGGTGGCCGTGTCCGGTGGGCGCATTCAGGACGTCGGCTCGTGGGGAGTACTCCGGGAGCGATACCCCGGCGCCGACGTGACCGAGGTCTCGGGTGTGCTCTTCCCCGGGTTCATCGATTGTCACACCCACGCGATCTTCGGGGCGCCCCGAGTGGCGGATCACGAGCGACGGGCGCTGGGCGAGAGCTATCAGGCGATCGCCGCGGCGGGCGGCGGCATTCTCCAATCGGTCCGGGATGTGCGGGCGCGCAATCCGGAGGAGCTCGAGCGATTGGCACGCGACCGCCTGCTCACCTTGCGCGCCGGCGGCAGCACGACGATCGAGGTGAAATCGGGTTACGGGCTCGAGCTCGAAAGCGAGCTGAAGCAGCTGCGCATCGTCCGCACACTCGCGGGCTCCGAACGCCTGCAGCTGGTGCCGACGTTTCTCGGCGCCCACGAGATCCCCCCGGAGTACCGGCCTCGCCGGGCGGATTACGTGCGGCTGATCGTGGAGGAGATGCTCCCGGTCGTGGTGCGGGAGCAGCTCGCGCGCTGCTGCGATGTGTTTTGCGAGCCGTCGGTATTCAGCATCGCCGAGGCGCGGGCGGTGCTCGTGGCGGCCCAGCGCGGAGGACTCGCGCTCAAACTCCATGCGGATGAGCTGGAGGGGTCGGGCGGCGCCGAGCTGGCGGCCGAGCTCGGCGCGCTATCGGCGGACCATTTGGCGGGGATCTCGGATGCCGGGATCCGGGCCCTGGCGGCGAGTGACACCGTCGCGGTGCTCCTCCCGGCGACAATGAGTTTTCTCGGGAAGGGCCGCCAGGCGCCGGCCCGCCGGCTGGTCGAAGCCGGGGCCGCCATTGCCCTCGCGACGGACTTCAATCCCGGCTCGTCGCCGACGATCGGTCTGCCGTTCGTCATGAGTCTCGCCGTCTCGCAACTGGGCTTACGGCACGCCGAAGCGGTGCTGGCGGTGACCGTCAACGCCGCGGCCGCGCTGGGGCTGGCGGGGGACCGTGGGCAGGTGGCGCCGGGGTTCGCGGCGGACCTGGTCGCCTGTGCCGTGACCGACTGGCAGGAGGTGGCCTACTGGGTCGGCGCAAACCTCGTAACCGACGTCTGGACAGCGGGTTTCGCTTGTCCGCACCTTGCGGGTCCGATATCTTTAGGGCTCCATGTCGAAGCTTGAGAAGCTCAAGGAACGGGCGCGTACGCTGGAGGCCAAGGACACGCGGGCCGCTATCGACACGTGGCTCGAGGTGCTCGACGCGCAGGACCGGGAGAGCGATCCCAATCCCGACCTCGGCATCTTCAACCGTATCGGTGATCTCTATCTCAAGGTAAAAGATCCAGGTCAGGCGGCGGACTACTACGATCGCGCTGTTGATCGCTACGCCGAGCTGGGCTTTCACAACAATGCGATCGCGATGTGCAACAAGGTGTTGCGCAACGCTCCCGGTCGGCCCACGACGTACCTCAAGCTCGCCAAGCTGTACGCCGCGAAAGGATTCATCGGCGAAGCGAAGCAGAACTTCATCGAATACGCCGAGCGCATGCAGAAGGCCGGCGCCATTCAGCAGGCGTTCCAGGCGCTCAAGGAATTCGCCGACATCTCCTCTGAAGGGGAGCAGTTGCGCGAGATGCTCGGGGAGCACTTTCGCGCGTACGGGAGCCCGGAGATGCAGGCGAAGCTTGGCGCTCCGACCGCACGGACCAGCGCACCGGCCGCCCTCCCGGGGCAGAAGCCCAAGCGGAAGACGACGAGCCTCGTTTTCCTGGACCTCGATGAGCCGGCGAAGGCGAAGGCCCCACCGGGGCGTCCCACGGGCGCGGTGTCACGGCCGATGGCCCCCGGCGCTCCTCCGGTGGCTCCGAAAGCGGCACCCGCGGCCCGCGCCCCAGCGCCCCCTCCGACCCCTGCCGCAATCGAAACGACCAGTCTGGTCGAGGACATCGTCCCCGAGGAGGCCGACGCGATCGCCGGCATCGAGCCAACGGGCGAGGATTTCGGCCACGTCCGCGACAGCGTGGGCGGGATCGCCTCAATCCGAGACGAACCACCGGCGCCCGAGAATCCGTTGGTCGAAGGTCTCGAGCCGACTTCGGCTTCCGATGTGGCGCCAGAGCCGGCAGACATCCTGGGCGACCTCCCATTGGTGTCGGCCTTCGACGTCGAGGACGACGCCGACATGGGACCGGAGTCGGACGCCGATGTGGCGACGCGGGAGCCACCGCCGGCTCCATCCTCGGGTCCGCCCAAGCGCAAGACGGTCGTGGAGATTCCGCCGCTCGAGCTCGAGCCGGACTTCGAGTCGACCGTGCTGGAACTGTCGACCACCGAGCGCGAGCACGAGGTGGACGACGCGCCGCTCGCGGACGAGAAGGGCTGGCTGCAAACCGAGACGACGGTCGGGTCGGGACATTCGCCGACCATGGACCTCGGCCTGGACGTCGTCAAAGGAGGAGACCAGACCGACGTCCTGATGTTCCATGGACTCGACGAGGTCACCCCGTCCGCCCCGACGATCGAAGAGCTCGAAAGCCGAGTCGCCGACGATCCAGACGATGCGGAAGCGCATCAGGCGCTGGGCGAGGCCTTGGTCGAAGCGGGAGCGCGTGACCGTGGCATCGAGGAGCTCGACATCGCCACGGCCGGTTTCGAGACGGCCGGCAACCTCGCCCACGCGCAGGGCCTGGTGGACGAGATCCTGCGGTTGGATCCCAACAGTGTGCGGCACCGGCAGAAGCAGGTGGAGTTCGCTTTCAAGTCCGGAGACAAAACGCAGTTGATTGGCGCGTATCTCGAGCTGGCCGACACGCTGCTGCGGGGGGACCTCGCCGACAAGGCGCGCGCCGTGTACGAGCGCGTCGTGGAGCACGACCCGAGGAACGAGCGCGCCCGCGCGGCCCTCGCGATGCTCGCGCCCGCGGTGGCGCCGAAACCCGAGGGCCGGGTGGCCGCCAAGGATGCCAAGATGCGGGTGCGCGATGAAACGGCCGACGAGGGAGACTTCGTCGACCTGGGGGCGATGATTCTGGAGGAGGACGCCCCGCGCGACACCCGCATGAAAGTCGAAGATGAGGAGCCGACGGGCGATGAGGAGCAGGACTTCCGGGAGATGCTCGCCCGGTTCCGCCAGGGCATCGATGAGAACATCGAAGAGACGGACTTCCAGTCCCACTACGACCTGGGAGTGGCATTCAAGGAGATGGGGCTGCTCGACGAGGCCATCGCGGAGTTTCAGAAGGCGTTGCGGGCTCCGGAGGGCAAGTTGCGCACGTCGGAAGCCCTGGGCATGTGCTTCCACGACAAGGGCGCCTTCGGGGTGGCCGAATCGATCATGCGGCGGGCGCTCGAGCTGCCCGCCAGCGGAGATCAGGAGCGTCTCGGGATCCTGTATTGGCTCGCCCGGGCCCTCGAGGAGCAGGGGAAGGCGGTCGAGGCCCGCGATCTCTACGGGCGCGTGTTCGCGGTCGACATCCGGTTCAAGGACGTGGGGGCGCGGGTGAAGGCGCTTGCCAAGGCGCACTGACGTGCCCGATCAAGCGATTCGCGTGTCGCTGCCGGAAATCCAGCGCCCGGTCGCCGGGGAGCTCGACCGCGTGGCGGCGGAGCTGCGCCGCATCATCGCCGCCGATTTCCCGATCATCGCCGACGCCAACGATCACCTCCTGCGGATGAAGGGAAAGCTGTTTCGACCGACGCTGCTGCTGCTGAGCCATCAGGCGGCGGGGGGCGGCGACACCCGCGTGGTGACGCTGGCTGCGGTGGTCGAGCTGATCCATCTGGCCACGCTGGTGCACGACGATTCGGTCGATCACTCCGCCTTGCGGCGCGGGATGCCGACCCTCAACGCCCTGTTCTCCCACCAGGTCGCCGTGATCATGGGGGACTACCTCTACTCCCGGGCGATCATCGAGCTGGTGCGTGTGGGGGACCTCGATCCGCTGCGTGTGTTCGCCCGCGTCACCAACGAGATGACGATCGGGGAGATGCGCCAGCTCGAGGCACACGACAAGATGGCCTTCGGTGAAGCGGAGTACGATCTGCTCATCCGGGCGAAGACCGCATCGCTCTTGTCGGGCGCATGCGAGGTCGGCGCGCTGTCGGCCCCGCCGGCGGTGCGCGAGGCCCTCGCTCGCTTTGGCATGCTCCTGGGGATGGCATTCCAGATCACTGACGATCTGCTGGACTACACCCAACCGGAAGCCGTCACCGGCAAGCCTTCGGGCCTGGACCTCAAGGAGCACAAGGTGACGCTGCCGCTAATTGCGGCGTTACCGCAATTCTCCGCGGAAGAGCGGCAGACCGTCGTCCGCCTGATGGCGACGTCGGATCCCACCGACGCGCAGGTGGCGGAAGTCATTCGCCTGGTCGAGAGCGGCGGTGGGCTGGAATGCGCCCGCCGGCGCGCCCTGGATCTGGCCCAGCGGGCGGACGCCGAGCTGTCGGCGCTGCCCGCGTCCACCGCCCGCGAGGCGCTGCGCGACAGTATCGCCTACGCCGTCGAGCGGAGGAGCTGAGCGTGGCGCGCGGCCCCCGACGTCCGCTATTTTACTTTGGCGTGCTCGCCACGGGTTTCATCCTGGGCGGCTTTCTGCATGCGCTGCTGCGGCGCTTTCTGCCACAGGGCGCCGCGAAGGAGTTCTTTACGACCGCGGTCACGCCGACGTTTGGCCCGATCCACCTGGACCTCCTGGTGGTGTCGATCACCTTGGGGCCGATCGGTCTCGAAGTCTCGCTGCTGTCGGTACTGGGCGTGGCGATCGCCTACTTCGTGGCCCGATCGCTCTTCTAGAGGAGTGGCGTTATGGATCTCTCGCTGACGCACGTCATGATTCTCTTGGTCATCGCGCTGCTCGTGTTCGGGGCCAAGCGCATTCCAGAGATCGGCTCATCGCTCGGGAAGGGCATCCGGGAGTTCAAGAATAGTCTGAAGGAGGTTGCGTCGGACCAACCGTCGCCACCGCTCCCGCCGCCGCCACCCACCAACTCCTCGTCGGTCCCACCCTCCGGCGGAGAGCCGAAGCGCCTCAACCAATAGCGGAGGCGAGCTGCGGCAGCAGGGTGACCGCCGCAACTCACTCCGATTGTCTCGCCGAACGACCGCCGGCTAGCTGCCGGCGGTCGTGTTCTGGGGCCGGAAGAGGTCCTTGCGCCGATCCTCGACTTTGGCGCGCTGCTTCAGTCCCGCGAGATAGGCCTCGACGCGTGCCTGACGGGCAGCCTGCACCAGGCTCTCCCGCTGGGCGTCCCGTTGAGCGGCCCACGTAGCCGAATCCGCGGACGACCGCGCCACTGGCTGGAGGATGAACGCGCGGTTCACCCCAACGATCACGCCGCTGCGCTGGCCCACGCCGAGCCGGAACGCCGCTCCCAGAACACCCGGCTCGAGCTGGAGGATGGGCGGGGGGCGGAGGCGGGAGAACGGCCCCAGCCGCTGGATCGCGAGTCCGTGCGCCGCGCCCGCCGCGAGCAAGTCCGGGTTCGACGCCAGCGATGCGGCGATCGTCCGGGCTCGGTCCGCCCAGAGTGTCCGCTTCTTTTGGACGCGCGCCTCGCCCAGCACCTGGGCGCGCACTTCGGCGAGCGGCGGAGTGCCCGCGGGGATGAGGGAGTCGAGCCGGAACACGTAATAGGCCACTTCACCCTCGATCACCGGGCTCGTTTCGCCGGCCTTGTGCTCGAACGCCCAGATGCTGACGTCCGGGATTACGTATCGTCCCAACACCATCCGATCGCCGTCCACGAGCTTCGGTGCACGGCCGACGGGAAGGTCCAGACGGCGGGCGATGCTGTCGAGCAGCCACCCACTGTCCCGCTCCGCCACGAGCCGGTCCAGGCTGTCCGCCCGGGATTCCACGGAGTCCCGGTGGGCGCCCACCAGCTCGATCGGGACGAGAATGTGGCGCACGCGTACCGAGTCACCGCGGGCGGAGTCCACCCGGATGAGGTGGAATCCGAAGCTCGACAGCACGGGGCGCGAGATCTGACCGATCGGCAAGCCGCGCAAGCCGGCCAGGAAGAGCGAGTCGTAGCCCGGTTCGGAACGTTTGATCCAGCCAAGATCACCGCCCTGGCGACCGCTGCCCGTATCGGCCGACTCCCGCCGCGCCACCTCCGCAAACTTCGTCTGGCTCGCGGCGGCTTCTCTACGCAAGCTGTCGGCGCGGACCCGCGCCGCCGCCGTGTCGGCGGGCTCGGGGCGGCGCGGCTGAGCGACGAAGCTCAACCAGGCAGCGGCCGGACGCTTGAACTCGCGCTTGTGGGCGTCGTAGTAACGCGCCAGCTCCGCGTCGGACGGCGTCGCTTCCGAATCGGAAATCTGCTCCGGGCCGATCGCGAGCAGCGCCACGGTCACCGAATCATGCTGGTCGCGGTAGATACGCCAGAGTTTCGCATCCGGAACGTAGAGATCCGCTGTGATGTACTGATACAGCTTGTCCTGAGGAATCTGCTCGCGGTAGCGGGCCTCGAGTTGCAGCAGGAACTCGGGGTTCGCGCCGCTTTGCAGGAAGCGACGCCACTTGTTCGGATCGAACTGGCCGTTCGTCTGGAATTCGGGAATCGAGTAAGCCTCGGGAGGCGGGGAGGTCATCGCCCGTTCGCGAATCTCGGCGTCGGTCACTGTGATGCCGAGCCGCCGGGTCTCGTGTTCCAGCAACACTGCCCGCACGAGTTGGTCGACGAGCTGATCCTCGACCGCTTTTTCGTCCTCCCGGGTCAGAGTCGACCCCCCCCGCTGACGGGCCTGCTCCAGGGCACCTTGCAGCGCCGCCTGCCACTGCTGGAGGTGGATGGGTTGGCCGTCGATACGCAGCACCACGTCTCCGCCACTATAACTCCTGCCGGACACGCCCATGCCGACGTCGAAAACAAGCCACCCGATGAAGCTGATGGCCACGATGTACAGAACCCACTTGGTGTTTTCGCGCATGGTGCGCATCATACGGGAACTGCTCCGTTGCACGGGGGTGAGGGGGGATAAGTCTAAGAGCCACAACGAGCAAACTCAAGCGAACGGCGTGGGGCACATAATTTGACAGCGCGGCTGGCCGAGCACTATCTTACACCAATCCCCACAAAGACTTAGACCGTGGCGTACACCAGCGAAATCGAGAAGCTCGAAGCACGCTACCGGGAGAACCCCAAGGGGCGGAACTTCGCGCCGCTGGCTGATGCGTATCGCAAAGCGGGGCTTATAGATAACGCTATCGAGCTGTGCCAGGCCGGGCTACAACTCCACCCCGACTATGTCAGCGGTCACATCGTTCATGGTCGCTGTCTCGTTGACAAGAAGGACGACACCGGAGCTGTGTCGGTGTTCCAGAAAGTTCTCGAGCTGGACCCGGAAAACATCCTCGCCCTGAAGGTCCTGGCGGAGATCGCCGAGCGCAACGACCACTTCGACCAGGCGTCGGAATGGTTGAACCGTTTGTTGCTGGCGGACCCGATGAACGGCGATGCGGCCGAAGGGTTGTCCCGGGTGCGGGGGAAGGCCGCCGCGCAACCGCCGCCGCCGGCCGCGGAGCCGGTGGCTACGATGCTCATGGAACCCGCTCCCGACGAGCCCCTCCTCGTGGAGCACAGCGATCTCGAGTTGGAGTCAGCCGCCGTTCCGCCGGGGGCCGACACGCCGCCAGGCCAGCCGCGGCTGTCCATCGAATACATGGAAGGGCCGTTCGACACCGGGTTGACGGATGCCACCACGGCCGCGATCGAACGCCCGGGGTTCGATCTGGAGCGCACTTCGGAACCGGCCGCGGATTCGAGCGTGGCCGTCCCACCGCCCGGGGAGCTCGAGACGTATGACACTTTCGACCTGAACCAGATAGTCCCGGAGCCTGTCATTGCCGACGGGATCGAAATCGAGGAACCCCCGGAGCTGACGCCGGATGCCGAAGTACAGATTGAGGGACTCGCACGGACGCAGTACGAAGGCAGCGGCATGTTCAAGGTGGACGATCACCCGCAGGGATCGCCTTCCCTGGCGGACGATCGGCCCACGAGCCCGGTCACCGACCTGCCGCTCATCATGCCCGACGATCTCGAGCCAGCTCCCTGGGAGTCTGCGCGCCCGTCGCGGGAAACGGAGCCGCTCGAATCGCCCGTGGCCCGTGCGACGCCGGCCGCGCCGCCCCCGATGCGCTTGCCGGACGACGACGGCGCAGCGGACACCGACGCCCTGTCACAGGCCGAGCCGGTGGTCACTGAGACGATGGCTGAGTTGTACCTGCGACAGGGGCACCGAGAGGACGCCCTGCACGTCTACGAGGCCCTTCTGGCGCAGCGTCCGCAGGACGCCAGACTGCGACAGAAGGTGATGGCGCTCTCCGCTCCGTCGCCTCGAGGGAGATCGTCGGGGAGCGGCCAGTCGGCAGGCGCGTTCCTGAAAGGGATCCTGAGCTCGAAGCCTGGCGCCCCCGTTCCTCTGCTCGATCCCGAGCCGCCCCCCCCACGCCCGGAAGCGCCCGCTCACTCCCGGAGCCCTGTGTCCGGGGCCGGCGGTCGCGCGGTCGCCGCCGACCCGGATCGCTCGGCGGATTCCCCCGCGCCTGCACACGGGAGCCCCACGCGGCCGGCAAACGACGCCATCTCGCTGGATTCAGTGTTCGGTGAGGAAGGGGGACGCGGCTCAGTGCCCGCCCTGCCGGAGCGCGTCGCGGAGCAACCGGCCAAGCTCCCAGCGGCGAGCGGCGGATTCTCCTTCGACGACTTTTTCGGGACGGCGACCGCGCCGGGTTCGGGAGCGGGGAAGACCGTCGCCAATGCCCGATCGTCGCGCCCGTCGGGACGGAACCGCTCGCCGGAACAGGAAGAGGACCTGGACCAGTTCCAGGCGTGGCTCAAGAGTCTCAAAGCCTAGTGCGCATCGCCGTTCTGAACGGCCCCAATCTCAACCTCCTGGGCGACCGCGAGCCGCAGCAGTATGGTCGCGTGACGCTCGGCGAAATCGAAACCGCTATCCGCGCGCAGGCTGCGGGGCTCGGTGTCGAGTGTGTCTGGACGCAGACGAACCACGAAGGAGAGCTGGTGGAAGCGATCCAGCGCCTGCGCGGCACGGCCGACGGGGCGCTCGTCAACGCGGCGGCCTTCACCCACACCAGCCTCGCGGTCCGCGACGCGTTGCTGGCGGCACAGGTCCCGTTCGTCGAGGTGCACCTGTCGAATATTTTCGCACGCGAGCCCGAGCGGCGGCGATCCCTGCTGGCCGATCTGGCGCTTGCAGTGGTGACCGGCTTCGGCGCGGACAGTTACCGCCTCGCGCTCGACGGTCTCGTGCGCCATCTCACGGCACGCCGTGCATGAGCATCCGTATCCCGCGCGGCAGGCGGCACTCGCCCAGCTGCTCGGGACCGAAGGGCTGGACGCGCTGCTCGTTACATCACTGCCGAACGTCCGGTACCTGACGGGGTTCAGCGGCTCGGCGGCGCTGGTGATGGCAACGGCACGCGAGGTTCTGCTCGTCACCGATTTCCGGTATGACGAGCAGGCTCAGGCGGAGGTCGGTGCAGCCGCACGGATCGTCATCGAGCGCACCAGCGCCTGGGACCGCTTGTTCCGGGAGATCGGGTCCCTGGGGCCACTGGGAACCATCGGATTCGAGGCACATGCCGTCTCGGCGAAGGATGCGGAGCGAATCACCACGGTTGGAAGAGCCTGGCATTGGCATGCGGCGCCGGAGCTCGTGGAGCGGCTACGGGTGCGCAAGAGTCCCGCGGAGGTCGCTGCGGTGCGCTCGGCCGCGACGCTGGCCACAGCAGCACTGCGCGCCACACTGGGCGCCGTGCACACCGGACAGCCAGAGCGGGAGATCGCGGGACTGCTCGAAGGCCACTTGCGGCGCTTGGGCAGCGAGGCCCACCCGTTTCCGACGATCGTTGCGTCCGGACCGCGCACCGCCTGGCCGCATGCCCGTACCAGCCCGAGGGCCGTGGCGCGCGGGGATTGGCTGCTGCTAGACTTCGGCGCCCAAGTTGATGGGTATTGCGCCGATATCACGCGGACGGTCGTGGTCGGCGCCCGGGCGACCGACGCGCAACGGGTGCTGTACGATCTGGTCCACTCGGCCCAGCGAGCGGCCCGGGAACGCATCCGGGCCGGCATGCCCGCGCGTGAAGCTGACGCCCTGGCCCGGGACCTCATCGACGCACGCGGCTTCGGCGACGCGTTCGGCCATTCGCTGGGGCACGGGTTGGGGCTCGAGGTCCACGAAGCGCCACGGCTCTCGCGCACCAGCGCCGATCCGCTGCCGGTGGATGCTGTGGTCACGATCGAGCCAGGGGTCTACCTGGCGGGGCAGGGGGGCGTCCGGCTGGAAGACGATGTCCATTTGTCGGCGAACGGGCCGATTCTCTTGTCCGACGGGGCGACCGACCTGGTTGAGCTGATGTGAGGTGCCGGGCGCGGATTGACGGATCGCTTCTCCGGGTGGTCTATTTGGACTTCGAGCCACAACCTGTGCGGACATGAATCTGGATCTCATCGGACAGCTGGTTAAGATCCTCAAAGACACTCCCGAGCTCGGGGCGATCGAAGTGCGCCGCGGGCTGTTGGGCCTGTGGTCCTCGGTGCGGGTGTCTAAGGCCGGGGTGTCCACGGGACACCCCGGGTCGGTGGTGGTGGACGCGGCGCCGGCCGGGGCCGCTCCCGCGGCCGGGGGATCCCCTGGCGCGGCCGCGGCCGCGCCGGCCGCTGCCGCTCCCGCCGTCGCACTGCTCGAAATCAAATCGCCGATGGTCGGCACGTTTTACAAAGCTCCCGAACCCGGGGCCGAGGCGTACGCCAAGGTGGGTACGCGAGTCGCGTCGGGGCAGGTGGTGTGCATCATCGAGGCGATGAAGATCATGAACGAAATCGAGGCCGAGGTGCAAGGCGTGATCCGCGAGGTGTGCGTCGACAATGCGCAACCCGTGGAATTCGGCCAAGTCCTTTTCCGGGTGGATCCTCATGGCTGACGCACCGCAGGGCAATCCGCCGCCGTTCAATTTCAAGGTGGCGATCACGCAGATGGTCCAGCGCAACGGGTCGGACCTCCTCCTCAAGGTCGGCCGACCGGCGACCATCCGGGTGAACGGGGACCTGGTGGCGCTGGAGACCCAACCCTTGAAGCCAGAGGAGCTGAAGTCTCTCGCCGAGCAGATCATGACACCGCGCCAGGTGAAGGAGTTCGCCGAGCACAAAGAGGCGGATTTCGCGATCGGCGTGCCGGGTGTCGGCCGGTTCCGCACCAACGTGTACCAGCAGCGCGGGACGGTGGCGTTCGCCTTCCGGGCGATTCCCTACGAAGTGAAAACGATCTCGGAGCTGAATCTGCCGCCGGTGCTCGAGGAGATCGCGCTGCGACCGCGCGGCCTGGTGCTGGTCACTGGCGTCACCGGCTCGGGGAAGTCGACCTGTCTCGCGGCGATGATCAACCACGTCAACGCGAGCCGGCGCGTGAACATCATCACGATTGAGGACCCGATCGAGTTCCTGCACCGGGACAATCTGGCCAACATCGCGCAGCGCGAGGTGGGGAACGACACGTTGTCGTTCCCATCGGCGTTGCGGCACGTCCTGCGCCAGGACCCCGACGTGATCCTGATCGGCGAAATCCGCGATATGGAGACGCTGGACACGGCGCTCAAGGCGGCCGACACCGGTCACCTGGTGTTCTCCACGCTGCACACGACCGATGCGACCCAGACGATCAACCGCGTGATTTCGTTCTTCCCGCCGCACCAGCACGACGAGGTCCGCCACCTGCTCTCGACCGCCCTGCAAGCGGTGGTCTCGCTGCGACTCGTGCCCCGCAAGGACGCGAAGGGCCGGGTGCCGGCGGCGGAGGTGCTGATCAACACCGCGGCGGTGGCCGACAACGTCCGCGATCTCTCCAAGCAGCTCAACATCCCCGACTTGATCGCCGAGGGCTCGATCCAGTACGGCATGCAGAGCTTCGATCAGTCGTTGTTCCAGTGGTACCAGCACGCCGTGATCAGCTACGAGAGCGCGATCTTTTACGCGACCAACCCGAGCGAGTTCGCGCTCAAGGTGTCGGGAGTGGACGCGTCCGGCAGCAAGCTGGGCGGACCCGGCGCGGGGGCCGGAGTCGAGTCGATCGGCCTCACGGGCTGATGTTCCAGAAGGTGCTGATCGCGAACCGCGGGGAGATCGCCCTGCGGGTGATTCGCGCCTGCAAGGAGCTCGGAATCGCCACCGTGGCGGTGTATTCGGAGGCGGACCGCGAGTGCCTGCACGTGCGCTTCGCCGACGACGACGTGTGCATCGGCCGGCCGCCCTCCCGCGACAGCTATCTCAATATCTCACGCATCATTGCAGCCGCTGAAATCACCGGCGCGGACGCCATTCACCCCGGATACGGGTTCCTGGCCGAGAATGCGGAGTTCGCCGAAATCGTCCAGACCTCGGGGATCACCTTCATCGGCCCGACTCCGGACCAGATCCGCCAGATGGGGGACAAGGCGACCGCCCGGAAGCTGGCGCAGCAGCTCAAGGTGCCCACGGTGCCCGGCTCTCCGGGTCCGGTCGAGAGCCTCGAGGACGGGGCGGCGGTGGCGGAAGACATCGGCTTCCCGGTGATCATCAAGGCGGCGGCCGGGGGCGGGGGGAAGGGGATGCGCGTGGCGGTAGACGCCGACGCGTTCACGCAGGCGTACAATCTGGCCCGGCAAGAAGCCCTCGCCGCGTTCGGTTCCGACCAGGTGTACATCGAGAAGTACCTCGCCCGCCCGCGGCACATTGAAATCCAGATCATGGGCGATCAACACGGGAACGTGATGCATCTGTGCGAGCGCGACTGCTCGGTGCAGCGCCGCCACCAGAAGCTGGTCGAGGAAGCCCCGAGCCCTGCGCTGGACCAGGCCCTGCGCGAGCGTATCGGCGGGGCGGCGGTGGAGCTCGCGCAGTCGATCGCCTACGTTGGGGCGGGGACGATCGAGTTCCTGCTCGACGAGGACGGCTCGTTTTATTTTATGGAAATGAACACCCGCATCCAGGTCGAGCATCCGGTCACCGAGATGTGCACGAATTTCGATCTGGTGAAAGAGCAGATCCGGGTCGCGGCGGGTGACCCGCTCTCGATGGTGTTGCACGGCAGCCGGCTGCGGGGACACGCCATCGAGTGCCGCGTCAACGCGGAAGATCCGGCGCGCAACTTCCAGCCCTCGCCGGGGCTTATCACCGCGTTCCACCCGCCGGGTGGTCCTGGCGTCCGGGTCGATACCCACATTTACGACGGCTACACCGTCCCGCCCTACTACGACTCGCTGCTCGCCAAGGTGATCGTGCACGGCAACGACCGCGAGGAAGCCATCGCCCGCATGCGGCAGGCGCTCGACTCGTTTATCATTGAGGGCGTCCGGACGACCATCCCATTCCTCGGCCGGGTCATGCGCCATCCGGAGTTCGTCGCGGGCCAGGTCGACACCAAGTTCCTCGAGCGGGAGCCGCAACTCCTCCAAGACCCGGAATGAAGCTCGACGTCTACTTCACCCCGCCCGGCCCCGTGCTAGGAGATCTCGCCGGCCGGGGGGTCGTCATTATCGACGTGCTCCGGGCCACTACCACGATCATCGCCGCGCTGGCCAACGGTGCGCGCGCCGTGGTGCCGGCGGCGTCCTCCGAGGAAGCGGTCCGGATGACCGCCAACCTCGAGCGCGACAATTTCGTGCTCGCAGGTGAGCGGCGGTACATGCCGATCCCCGGCTTCCCGCTGGGCAACTCGCCGCGCGAGATGACCCCCGATCAGGTCGGCGCCAAGACCGTATATCTGGCCACGACCAACGGCACGCCCGCGCTCGTCGCGGCCCAGGGGGCCGATCCGGTGCTTGTCGGCGCGGCGGTGAACTTTGCGGCTCTGGCGGACCGGGCGGGGACGCTGCTGCGCGAGCGCGGCGAGCTCACGATCATCTGTGCCGGTCGCGAAAAGCAGTTCGCCTTGGAAGACACCTACGCGGCGGGCCGGCTCGTGAAGGCGGTGAAGAAAGGGGTCCGCAAACTGGTACTGAACGACGGCGCCGAAGTCGCCCTCGCCCTCACGCAGCGCTACAAGAACTGGCTCGACGCATTCACGGCCAGCGAGGCGGGACGGGCGTTACAGGCGCTCGACCTGGGTGATGACGTGTCCTTCAGCGCTCAGGTGGACCGCTTTACCATCGTTCCCACCTATACCGGCCGCCAGATCACATGAACCCGAAGGCGCGGGCGGAGCTGTTCGGCGTCGGCGCGCTCGTCATCGGGCTGTTCCTCGGACTCACCCTGCTCCCCTGGCACCTCACTGGCGGACTCGGCGAGCGCCTGGGGAGCTTCTGTTGGCAGGGTCTCGGCGTGGGCGCGGTGCTCCTGCCCGTCCTGGGGCTCGGGTGGGCGCTGGCGGCGTTCGGGCGTCTGGGACCGCTCACGACGTTGCGAGCCGCAGGGCTCGTCGCCGGCCTGGTGCTGATCGTGCCGTTCGCGATCGGCGTTGTGGGGCGCGTGGACCTTGCGTTCCCGGCAGACTACTTCCGGTGGAGTGCGTCCCAACAGCTCGTCGGCGTGATTCCCGGCTGGCTGGCGAGCGTGGCCGTGCGGACGGTGGGTACGGCCGGCGGCATCCTGGTTGGGCTGTTCGCCTTCTCGGCGATCGGCATCCTGACCATCGGCTGGCACCCGCTCGCCATCCTCCGCGCCCGCGTGCCGGCCGAGGCGGGCGGCGACGCCGGGCGCGCGAAGCGATCCGTTCCCCAGAAGGGGACGAAGCCGGTCGCGCCATTCGAAGAAGACGACGTGCCCCGGGGCAGCCCGGTGGTGACGGTGGTGGGTGCCGGTCCGCGCGATGGTGGCGCCGAGCGGCCGGAGAAACAGCGGCGCCCCAAGCCTCAGTCGCCTGCCGCCCGCGCCGTCCCGGCCGCGCCCCTCCCCGAAGGCGTGCTGATCCCGCCACCGGAGCTGCTGACCGCTCCGACGACCGAGGATCTCGATCCAGGAACCGAAGAGATCGACGCGATGGGCCAGCGGCTGGTACAGACACTCGAGACGTTCCGGGTGGGGGGAACGATCGCCGATCGCACCGTGGGCCCCGTGGTGACGCGCTACGAGCTCGAGCCTGGACCGGGGATCAAGGTTGGACGCATCGCCTCGCTCGCCGACGATCTTGCCCTGGCGATGAAGGCCCGCAGCCTGCGCATCGTCGCCCCGATTCCCGGCAAGGCGCGGGTCGGGATCGAGGTACCCAACCCGCGGCCCCGAATGGTCACCATCCGCGAGCTCATCGACAACGCCCGGTTTCGCACGCACGGGCGCATCCTGCCCGTCGTGCTGGGCCGTGATCTCGAGGGCCAAGAGGTGTACGACGACCTCGCCAAGATGCCGCACCTGCTCATCGCCGGCGCCACGGGGTCGGGAAAGTCGGTCTGCATCAACGCGATCATCACCAGCCTGATCTATTCTCACCCCCCCGACCGCCTGCAGCTGTTGATGGTGGATCCGAAAATGGTGGAGCTGTCGATGTACGGAGACCTGCCGCACCTGCGCCTGCCCGTGGTCACGAGCCACCACAAAGCGGCGACGGTGCTCAAGTGGGCGCAGGCGGAGATGGAGCGGCGCTACAAGCTGCTGCACGCCAACGGCGCGCGGAACATGGCTGATTTCAATCGCAAGGTCGAAGACGGCCGACCCATGAAGGGGCCGCGCGAGACCCTGGCGACGCAAGCGGGTGTGACGAAGGAGCTGCCGTTCGACGAGGGAGCGTACAAGGACGGCATCCTGCCCTACATCGTGGTGGTGGTGGACGAGCTGGCGGATCTGATACTCACCGTGCAGGGCGAAATCGAGACGCCGCTCGCGTCGCTCGCGCAGAAGGCCCGCGCCATCGGCATCCACTTGATCCTCGCGACGCAGCGGCCGTCGGTGAACGTGATCACCGGTCTCATCAAGGCGAACTTTCCCTGTCGCATCGCGTTCCGGGTGTCGGCCAAAGTGGACAGCCGGACGATCCTCGACCAGAACGGAGCCGAGACGCTGTTGGGGAACGGCGACATGTTGTTCTTGCCACCCGGGAAGAGCGAGCCGGTGCGGGTGCAGGGCGCGTTCATCTCGACGGACGAGACCGAGCGCATCATGGCCTGGTACCGCAGTCGCAAGGCGGCCGAGGGAACGGCGTCGGTTCGGGCGGTCATGGAGCAGCAGATCGCAGCGATTGAGGCGGCGGAGGCGGCTGAGCGGGGTGGGGAGGGCGGCGCTGAGGATATGGGCGAGCGCGATCCGCTGTTCCGGCAGGCGGCGGAAGTGTGTATCCAGAACCAGCTCGGCTCCACGTCGTTGTTGCAGCGCCGGATGAGCATCGGGTACGGGCGGGCCGCGCGCATCATCGACCAGCTCGAAATGGCGGGCATCCTCGGTCCGGCCAACGGCTCCAAACCGCGCGACGTGCTACTGGGGCTCGAGGACTTGGACGAGATCGCGTAGATAGGGCACCGTCCGCGCCTTTCGGATGACGCGACCCGGCCGGCTCGCAGTAGGTTCGCTGCGTGCATCGCGGCCTGCGGAGCGACCCATCCGACTGGAAGGACGAGCGGCACAAACAGGGGCTCGCCGCTGAAGAGCAGGCGATCCGGTTCCTCGCGAGCCGTGGCTGGATGGTGCTGGCGCACCGCTGGCGCGTGGGGCGTACGGAGATCGACATCGTCGCGCGGCGTGGCGTCACGGTCGCCTTCGTCGAAGTGAAATCGCGGCGCGGTGATGCGTTCGGCAGTCCCCTGGAGGCGGTGACGGGCGCCAAGCAGCGGGAGCTGGTGCGGGCGGCCCGGGCCTGGATCGACCGCTTCGGGCAACCGGCGGACATCTACCGGTTCGACTGTATCGCCGTGCGGCAGGGAGCATTGGAGCACCTGGAGGACGCATTCCGCCCGGGGTGGCGGTAATCCAGGCTTCGGTATATATTCGGGTCTCGCGGACAACCCCCACGGCGAGGCTCCCAACCGATGACGAGGACATTGATGGCGGCCGACGATCGCGACACGGCGAAGCTCACCGACGAGCGCCGCAAGGCGCTGAACCTGGCCATCGCCCAGATCGAGAAGACCTGCGGCAAGGGGTCGATCATGCGTATGGGGTCGGAGTCCCCGCGTGTTGGGGTCGACGCGATTTCCACGGGTGCCATCAACCTGGACGCGTCGATCGGTGTCGGGGGCATTCCCCGGGGCCGCGTGACCGAGATCTTCGGGCCGGAATCGAGCGGCAAGACCACCCTCGCGCTCTCGGTCGTCGCGAACGCGCAGCGAATGGGTGGTGCCGCTGCGTACATCGATGCCGAACACGCGCTCGACGTCGA
>Ga0184629_10000009_pt1 | contig 66334 bp, 57 predicted proteins | sample PLM4_32_b1_FD_133158 | JGI IMG/M metagenome (GOLD analysis project Ga0184629, IMG submission 133158) | Groundwater sediment microbial communities from an aquifer in East River, Colorado, USA - PLM4_32_b1 | ecosystem: Environmental > Terrestrial > Soil > Riparian zone | place: USA: East River...
CCATAGTTGCAGGAATATAAAAGAGGCTGTCCTAAGAATTGAAATTATGGGACAGTCTCTTTTTTCTGCTGCGCTAACTTCGTCATCTGATGGATCATAGAATGACCAGATTAACCGTTCGTTTAATCCTCTTCAATATTTTTATCTGCATTTCCCTTGCTTGCTCTGAAAATGATACGATCAAAGAGTCTCCGGAAGAGGAGTTTAAGGAGATCAAGGTCATGACCTACAACATTCTTTATTCAACCTCTAATGAAAATACCTTAAAAGTTTTGCGGGAAACCGCTGCCGATATTATTGGACTTCAGGAAATATCAACCACCAGACTCATCGGACTTGGACAGCAACTCAAGTATCACTACTATAGCTTTCCGAAAACTGCCGCGAATATGAGTGATGAGGATACCGGTATACTCAGCCGTTTTCCAATCACACAATTTTTAACCAATGGCGTGGTCGTGAAAGTAAACCCTGCTTTATCCGTAGCCATTTTCACCGTGCATTTATCACCGTATCCCTACGAACCATACGACTTCAGGGATGGAATAATTACTACAGCGGAACAAGCTATTGCATCGGCCTCAGCAACACGTTTGCCGGAAATTCAACCTGTGTTAGCGGAGATCAGTGAACTGCAAAAGGAAAGTGTACCTGTCTTTCTGACGGGGGATTTTAACGAACCCTCCCTTCTTGACTGGACATCAACTACTGCAGGTAACAACATGCATTTTGGCAAAGTGGTGGAATGGCCTGTGAGCAAATCAATCGTTGAATCCGGACTGACAGATGTCTACCGGTCTAAATTCACAAACCCAGCCAATTTTCCAGGAAATACATGGACAACCATACAAAGTGCAGAAGAGATTTATGACCGCATTGATATCATTTATCAAACAAACGAAACAACTTTTACACTTAAAGATATCCGTCTTGTAGGGGGAGAAGGAGATTCTGCGGGTATTACGGTTGAGGGATACGCATCCGATCATTACGCAGTTATAGCTACCTATACGTTAGCGCCTTAAGTATTCTACTGACTATCTTTTATTCACCATGATAAACATGAAAACTTTCTGTCATACTTTTTTGGTTGGGTTGGCATTAATTCTAATGACTGGATCAGGTTTTATTAGCCTCACGACATCGCAGACAAGAAAGAAAACACCCAAAGCTGTATTTATAATTGTTGACGGCATTCCCGCAGATGTTATTGAAAAATTGAACCCTCCGACATTAGCTGAAATTTCAAAAGCAGGTGGCTTTACCCGTGCATACGTTGGCGGAAGAAAAGGAGAATACAACGAAACGCCGACCATATCCGCACCAGGCTACATTGATTTGTTAACAGGAACGTGGGGAAATAAGCATAATGTTTGGGATAACGACATTGCTGCTCCCAACTATAACTATTGGAATATTTTCAGGATTGCGGAAAAAATCAACCCCAAAATTCAAACAGCAATATTCTCCACGTGGTTGGATAACCGCACAAAATTAATTGGCGAAGGAATTGAACAAGCAGGCTCCGTGATGCTGGATTATAAATTTGACGGACTTGAACATGATACACTAAAATATCCACATGATAACGCCGCTGATTACATCCGCAAGATCGATGAGGCCGTTTCCAATGAGGCGGCCCGATATATCTCAACCAACGGTCCTGATCTTTCGTGGGTATATCTTGAGTATACAGACGACATGGGTCATCGTTTTGGCGACAGTCCCCAATTTTATGAAGCCATAAAAAACGCTGACAAACGAATCAAAAAAATCTGGGACGCCATGAAGCTTCGTGAAAATAAATTCGACGAGGACTGGCTCCTTATTATCACCACCGACCATGGTCGTGATGCCGCGACCGGCAAGGATCACGGTGGTCAATCCGATCGGGAACGAACAACCTGGATCGCCACGAACAGCAAACAACTTAATGATCGCTTTAAACAAGGACCAGGTATAGTGGATATTCTGCCATCCATTTTCAACCATATGAACTTGTCTGTCCTGGATAACGTCAAAAAAGAAGTTGATGGAGTTCCTTTCATTGGTTCTATTGATTTAGCCGATCTGACGGCTGAGAAAAAAGACAATACTATTGCACTGCGTTGGAAAAGCTTCGCCAGGAACAAAACCGATAAGATGGACGTCTACGTGACTGAAACAAATCGATTTAAAGAAGGGGGTGTGGATGAATATCAAAAGATTGGTGAAGTGTCTGTTCAGCAGGAAAACTATAATTTTCCGATAAAAGGAAATGCATCATTTTTTAAAGTACTGGTCAAAGCGCCTCATCATTGCGCAAATGTCTGGATCCAATAAATAATTGACATTAAACATCAACCTTTAATACATTAACTCATGAAACTAACCAGAAAAGAATTCCTTGATCGAAGTGCCACATTTGCAGCGGCTTCGATCCTCACACCACTGGCCCTGCATGCGAAAGAATTCGGCTTTGCCGATAAGAAAATCAAAGTAGGAGTGATCGGTTGTGGAAGTGTTTCAGGTCAGTATTTTCCACACCTTTCAAAATCTCCCTTTGTGGAATTGGTATCAGCATGTGATATAATTCCTGAAAAGGCTAAAGCAGCGGCAGAAAAATATAATGTCCCCAACTACTATCCGCACATAGACAAGATGCTTGCCGGTGCAAAGTTTGATCTCATGATCACGCTGACAGACATGCAGGAACATGGACGTCTGAATAAGCTGGCGTTAATGGCCGGCCGCCATGTATGGAGTGAAAAGCCGATGGCCAACACGTATATAGAAGGACGCGCGTTATTGGACTTAGCGAAGAGCAAAGGATTAAGGATATGGGGAGCGCCTGCCGTAGTAAATAGTCCGCAGTTTGCCTTCATGGCGAAAAGCATTCAGGAGGGCAAGCTTGGAAACGTCTCCGCAGCGCATGCACACTATGGTCATCTGGGACCGCATTGGTCTGCATTCTTTTATGAAAAGGGAGGTGGAAGTTTACCCGATCTTGGCGTGTATAACATTGCAACCTTAACCGGATTGCTGGGACCCGCTAAATCCGTGGTGGGCATGACCAGCATCGTAACGCCGGAAAGGCAGACCGAAAATAAAGGAAAGGTTAAAGTGGAGGCTGAAGATAATGCGATGGTGCTGATGGAACATGCTAACGGCACGATTTCGCATGTCCAATGCGGATTCAATTACTTTGATCCGTATGGCCACGAAGGCTCCGGTCAGGACAGGCCCACCATTTCCATTTGGGGTACAAAAGGAAATATGAACCTGGTGGGATATGACTGGGCTCCGTCCGGTGTGGATATGGCAACCGTTGATAACGAAAAGACGGTTCGTTATGTACCGGATCCTGGAACCTACGTATGGCAACAGGGGGCTTCTGTTATATGTGAGAGCTTGTCGACAGGGATAGAACCACTCATCAATGCGGAGCATGCCCTTCACGTGCTGGAAGTCATGGAAGCAACACGTGAATCGCAGGCAACGGGCAAACGTATTGTGCTGAAGTCGGTTTTTCCTTATCCGGTAATCCGAAAATAAACCAACCATAAATTTTTTAAGATCGAATGATTGAAGCGACGGGATGGAATCAGGTTTTCTGATTCTGCTTCCGGCTTTGTACTCCCTATTTGTTATTTGTACTTGTCGTTATTAATGGCCTGGATGGATCCACAAAGAACCACAACACACTTCCAATAAATAGCACTCCTGCAAGAACAAACATAGGTGCATTAAAACTATGCGTCAGGTCAACAATTTTCCCAAATACAATGGCTAAAAAAAACGCTCCTATCTGACCAAAGAAATTCATAATGCCCGCAACGGTTCCTACACTGTTACCCCCTATATCGACGCACGTGGAAAAAGAAACGACAACATTAAACGGGTAAATAAGAAGTCCCGTATAGAGGCAGATAACGACAACGGTATTATTTGAAGTTACTGCGGCTATAAAAAATGTTAGTCCCAGCATGCCTAACGCCAACATGCCAACAAAGGTGCGCCCCCATCGTAACCCCTTTCTTTTAACCAACAAATCACTCAGAAAACCGGCGGACAAAGCACCCACAATTCCAAAAATAAAAACGGAAAACGTGATCATTTTCATATCGTTTTCAGAAAAATGTCTTCCCTCTTGTAAGTAAATAGGCATCCATGCAATAAAAAAATAGAGGCCCCACTGTGAACAAAAAAATGAAGCCACCAACGCCCTCAGGCTACGGTTCTTAAAAACTATTTTCCAGGGAAAAATTTGTTTATGCGGTGTAAATCGCCGGTTCGCTTCTATGTAATTTCTTTCTTCATCCGTAATCCCCTTCATTTCTGAGGGATTATTCTTAAACCATAAAAAACATACCAGTACCCAAAGCAAGCCAATAATACCATTTACAAAAAAGCTGGCCCGCCATCCAAGCGCTGCCGCAATAGGAATTACGATAAGCGGAGCAATAGCGGCTCCTGCATTTTGACCTACAAATAAGGATGATAAACTTCTTGCCGTTTCATGGACAGGGAACCAGCGTGATATAACTCCGGAACTCGTTGGAAAAGCTCCCGCTTCTCCCATTCCAAAAAGAAACCGGACAATGATTAAGGTTAATAGCCCTGTTGTTACTCCCGTTAAAGCTGTCAATATTGACCAGCATAACACGATACGGAGGAGAACGGCACGCTGACCGATCCGGTCTCCTAATATGCCGGAAGGGATTTCGAATAATGCATACGCTAATGAAAATGATGCTAACACCCAACCAAATTGTTCATTGCTTAAATTGAACTCTGATTTTATTCTTATGCCAACGAGGGAAATACAAATCCGGTCGAGGTACGTGATGAGCGTTAAAAAGAAAAGAAAAACAAGTATCCGGTAACGATATGGGAATTTGCTATTCATAATCCCAAATTTTGGGTCGATGATAGTGGAACTACCAGCTTTGAAATTGTTCCCATGCTTGAACGAAATTAACAAACGAACGCTTCAACGCAAGGGATCGCACACAGTCTAATTGATAAAGGATGATAAAAGAGGAACTTTTCTTCGCATTTCCTTTAACTTTTGCTTGGGCTAGAGTCTTGAGTAATTCCTATCTTTGCATAGCTTTCACCAATATGGATAGAAATCAATCTGGTCAGGAGTTACCAAAAGTCTCGTTGGAAAAAATTATTGGTAGTGTCCGGCAGACTCGGGACAATCTGATTACCGAATTACTTCATGAACCTGCATTGATGTCTTTTTTGGAAAAGGAATATGACATAGTTGCCATCAGTCCTATCAAACTTGAGTTTTTAAAAAGGGATTTAAAGGAACTTCAAAATTCACCCCTGGAACTTGCCTATTACTCGTCCATGATCAAGCAGATGAAAGAATCCAACGCTGATATATCTTTAGATAGTCATCCATTGTTTCATCAGGAATTGAAAAACATATTTCAGAAGTACGGTGTTTGATTATCCTACTTATAGGCCGTATGGTAAGTATATAGTTTTTACTGTGCCGGTTCACTAATAGCATTCAAACGTGTGAGAAGCGACTTAGGTATTATTTGCGTTTTAATGCTGCTTATTTCATGTGTCAAGGATAAGCGCTATGAAAGTCCTGCAGGGTATGATTTTACTCACCCTGAAAAGATAATTCTGAAGGATCACCTTATTGAAATTTCAGGAATTACTTTTTCGGCAGGAATTAATAATTCGCTTTTAGCGGTCAACGATGAAGATGGTAAGATATTTTTAGTTCCCCTAAGTAATGAGAAGATTGTATCATTTAAATTTTCGGGAGGGGCTGATTTTGAGGACATTTCGACAAACGGCCATTTGATTTTTGTTTTACAAAGTAATGGAACTCTTTATTCATACGACAACCGAAGAACGGTAAGTAGGAAGTGGGAGAGGATATTACCGCCCGGAGATTATGAAAGTCTATTTGCAGATAGTCTTAAAAATAACCTTTATGTATTATGTAAAACATGTAGGCAGGCTGAAGATAATTCCATTTTGGGTTATTCATTATCCTTTCAAGGTGATTCTACAACTATGGAGTATGCACCCTTTAACATAAAAGGGGATTCGGTAATCAAGTTGCCCAAAAGCTTTATGGCGTCGGGGTTAACAAAAAACCTGAATACCAATGAGTGGTACATTATATCTTCTGCCAATAAGCTTCTTTTAATAACAGATGCTGCGTGGCAGGTTAAGCAACTGTATCGGCTTAACCCAACACTATTCCGGCAACCTGAGGGAATTGCTTTTGATGAGAATTCTAATCTCTATGTCTCCAATGAGGGTGACGAAATGCATAGCGGCAATATCCTGAAATTCGATTGGATCAAATAGCGTTTCGCGAACCAGGTTTGTTACGTTCAAGGTGAAAACCAACGTAGTGCTTGAGAAGTGACTAAACGTAAGGAAGTTCTTCAAAACCCTCCCACAAAACGTCATTCCGCGCTAGCTGAACGCTCGATGAAACAAATCACTCACGCTGGCGGAATCCCGTTCCTTGCTACCTTTCATACGGAGTGCCAAGTACACAGATGCAAATGAATCACCCAGGGGATTCGCATGGAAGGCGCATCGCATAGATGAGATCCGCAGTGGCGGAATGACATGATATTTCGTGATGCCTGCTTTTTCCTTTTACAAACGAAAGTTCTTCAAACCCCTCCATCGATTTGTGACTGCATTTTTTGATAGAAGTCCTGAAATCTTTTTACTTTATAGAAGTAATCTTTGTTTTTCATGACGGACCGGCGCATAATTCTCCTTTCCTACATTTTTATATTGTTAATATTTTCCGCAGGGAAGCGTATTACTGGACGAGCGCCCGCTCAGCCCGGAGAATCTTATTTGTCGTTTGCGGAGGATGGAGCCTGGTGCTGGTTTTCTGACCCCCGGGCCATCTATTTTAATGGAAAATACCGGAGGACCTATGCGGGCTGGATCGATCATGGTGGAAATATAATGGTTGGTTTTTACGACCACGATCGCAAAAGTATTGAGGCAACGGTCCTGCATCGTGGGCTTGAAAAAGATGACCATGATAACCCGGGCCTGTTCCTGGACAAGGAAGGAAAATTATGGTTGACCTATTCCAAACACAGTGGTGACCGTATATACCTGGTGAAAGGAAAAAATCCCGAAGACATCTCAGGATGGGAACCCACGCGAACCTTGCGGTTAAACGATACGCTTACCTATGCAGGACGCACCAACACATATACCTACACCAACCTATGCCAGCTTGCCGATGAGGGTAACACGTTGTACCTGTTCTGGCGCGGGGCGGACTATAAACCCAATTTTTCAACATCAACGGATAATGGAAAAACCTGGTCCCGGGGAAAAATTCTCATCCTGCCCGAAAGGCTCTATAAGAACAGGCGTCCTTATGTAAAGATCGCTTCCAACAACAAGGATGTCATCCACGTAGCCTTTACCGATGGCCACCCTAATGCGGAGCCCACCAACTCCATTTATTATGCCAGATACCGCGACGGCTACCTGTACAGGGCAAACGGAGAAAAGATAAAGGCCTGGTCAGCTTTGCCCGCAGAACCCCGCGAGACTGATATCGTATACGATGCGACAACCACAAAAGAAAAAGCCTGGATCTGGGATGTAGCCGAAGACCGGGAAGGTAACCCGGTGATCGTATATTCGCGATTCCCGGATGATTCCACCCACGTGTACTATTATGCTGCGTGGGATCATGACCAATGGGTTAACTACAAACTTTTAAATTCCGGGCGGTGGTTCCCGCAAACTCCCCCGGGAACTATCGAAAGGGAACCGAATTATTCCGGAGGAATCGTCCTCGATCAGGGGGATCCATCGGTCGTATACCTGTCGCGAATGAAGAAAGGGAAATTTGAAATTGAAAAATGGACCACCCCGGACAAAGGAAAACACTGGAATGTTTCTGACGTCACCACAAATTCAACATTTGATAATGTACGGCCTTTTGTGATCCGGGACCACCCGACGGATGGCTCGCCCACGCTGCTCTGGATGAATGTTAAAAGATATATCCATTACACGGATTATGAGACTTCTGTTAAAATGGATATTTATCCCTGAAGTGATCGGGCTTCTCCCACTTTTCCAACGGAGAGGAAAAATCTTATTCAAAAACCTGTCTGATAACCGAAATCGTGCGACCGGTGGGCAAGGGCAACACCATTAAGAAGCGAATAAATAGTGGCGATTCCTATCAGGATAAGAATGATATCTTCAATCATGATTAAATTTTTTGAACAACTCAGCGTCAAGGGCATCAAGGTCATTCCTATCGTCATTTAACTACTTTACTTTTATAATAACTCAATATTTCGCGATTCTAAATCAATGTTGATTTGTTTAATCACCGAGTCAATTTCGTTGGCTTGATCCACCATTCTATCGATAAAAAAATCAGCGTTGGGTTGGTTTTCCAGTTTATAGATGGAACCCAATCCAAGTAATCGGGCTACCGGACCTCGTAAGTGATGGGCGTTGGTATAGCTGTATTTAATCAATATTTCGTTTTGGATTTGAATCTTCGCGGTGCGTTCGTTTACTATTTTTTCTAAATCCTTATTTAGTGTGCTAAGATTATCTTTGGTTTGAAGCAACTCTTCATTTTGAGCCGCGATCTCTGTTGCTTTTTGATCCAGTTCAATATTTTTATCCCTCAAATGCTGGTGGATTTTATCATAGTTGAATTTCAATACCCATGTTGCATACGCAAGAATGAAATACAATGTGGAATAGGTAGTCGCGGCCGCGACAGGACCTTGCACCTGGTAAAGAAATATGGTGTTGAGAATTGTAAAGGTAATGCCATGCATTACCCATAATGTATTTCCTTTTAACATTACGGAAAAGATAAAGCCCACAATCAGAATAATGGCTATGGTGGTTGTGGTGTTGGGCGACGCCAGGCGTTGATAAATCATAGCTGCCAAAACAACTGAAGTCATGATTAAAACTGCCGTCGTCGGATATTTGCCCCTTATTATATAAGAAACTACGCATGCGAATAATATCGACGTGGAAGTGGAGATTGATAACGTGTCTTCGGGAAACAGGAAAACATTAGACACGAGTACTAAAAATACTCCCACGATAGAGATTCTTAATAACGTATTTAGGAAGAACGTTTCAATGTTCTTTATTTCCATATTGATCACCATAAAATATGCCGTTGATGTACCTTAAAGGGTCCTAATAATGATTCAATTTAGGTCATTTTGGCAATGCCTGTTCAAGGTTGGTCCTTTATACCACGAACCGGGGCATATTACATATGGAGTTCCTGACTTTGCCACGATCAGTAACTTTTTATGTCATTGGATGATAAATTAGCAGAGGAGGAGGGATTACGAGGCGTGATCCTTTAAGGGAGAGTGTCAAACAAAAAAATCGCAAGGTTCGCTGCCGCTCCCGCCTTACGGACTGGCAGGCATTTTCTTGTTGAGTGCATGCCCTCATCGAAACTTCGTTTCATTCGGTCCTGCACCCAACAAAAAAGCCCCGGAGACCGGGGCCCTTTCTATCTTATCATTTGCAGAGGAGGAGGGATTACGAGACGTGATCCCTTGAAGGGGGAGTGTCAAGCAAAGAATAGCAAAGGTCGCTGTCGCTCCTTTTTTGTTTGGCGTATGCCCTCGCCCGAAACTTTGTTTCGCTCGGTCATACACCAAACAAAAAGCCCCGATAAAATCGGGGCCTTTGCTACTCTTTGCATGCAGAGGAGGAGGGTGTACTTTTCAATTTACAACGGCCTCGCTATCAATTTTTTGTTTGCCTTTCGAAATGATGGTACCGCAGTGGAGTACTGGGTGCAAAATCAAGGTAAGTACGATAGTCCCTTGGTCAGATAAAAATACAAAATTTGAACCGGTTCAAAAAACTAATAATAAATTAAGGATAGATTTCATCACATTGCTTAAGAGTTTGGTTGAAAAATGACACTACGTTGCTTCATGAGCTGTCTACGACGAGAATATAAGCAATTCCAGGGTGTTCGTCAGGGCGAAACGCAATCCCAAACCGAAAGTCAGGGGAAAAATCAAAAAGAGAGTCTGAGCGGAGTTTCGAAATCAGACGATGGCCCCCAGTCAAAAAGCCAAAAAGAAAAAAGGGAATGACGGTATAGGCTCGGAAATAAATTGGATCGAGAAGGTAACTGCTTTAAGCAGTTACCTTTTTCATTGATTTTGTAAGCTGGATACATCCCCGGTTTAACGCTTAAAACTCACGGATCTCGGAAATACCGGTTTTAAGCCATTCCAGTTCTAAAAATAGCCTAAAACATCCTAAAATGCCGCATTCCCATAGCGCTGGTCAGGGCCGATTTGCTTAACTTTAGCCAATGTCCGGAAGTACCTCGTCTCGCCTGCACCAACGATCAATCTCAAGTTGATATAGGTCTCTACTCAATCTGCAAAACGAGAACTAATCAGTTGGCAGTTACCTAATACGTGTTGCTCATGGAAGGATCACACCCTCAAGCTGGATTCTACTATCAGAATAATGTTGCAGCCTTTAAAGTTCTGGACTGTCTGCTCTTTGAAAACGACGTTCAGTTCATTCACTTAGAAAATTATGAAAAAGGGAATCACATCGACGACGTAATAATATATCGAAAATCATCGGTCGAATATTATCAAGTTAAATGGTCGGAGGATGAAGCGAAAAGTTATACGCTTTACAATCTTTTAACGCCCCCGACGCAAGGAAAATCAATCATCAAACAACTTGCTGAAGGTTATCACCGACTTGCAAATAAAAAGAATGTCAAAATATTCTTTTTCACAAACAAGAATGAAAGCAACAACAGACGACCAAGCGCAGGGATGCACCAGGGATTGTCCGACTTAAGAAAAAACTTTCTCGAACCATTAAAACAACAATCGGATCCATACGAAAGCTCGGCAGACTATGCGACATATACTGATATCCTGGATAAGATACTAGCTGAGTCTGGCTTGGACAAAGCTGATTTCAGTGGATTCTTAAGAACCCTCAACTTTCAATTCGATCAAGATCCTCTTCTAAAACTTAAGAATGAAATCAAGCTCAAGCTTGAACGACTTGGGCTCGATGAAAGTCTGTATGAAAAGTTAATGGATGCCGTCGTTAATTGGAGTATTTCAGGCGAAGAAATCACCAAGCACAAGCTGCTAAAGCAACTTGGTGTACTCGGCAGGTTCGAGGACAAATTATCTCACTATTTTAAAACGGTCGAGGACAAATACTACATTCCAAATGGGGAGTTAACAAAAAAACTATCCACTGCTCTAAACGAACTTGACGGCGGATACATTTTTATTGAGGGAGCTCCCGGCATCGGTAAGTCCACTGCGTTAACCAAATTCAAGGAGCAACATGAAGCAATGGTGGTTAGCTACTATTGTTTTATACCGGATGCCCCAAATAACTTTGGCGAGCTACGACACAAGGCTAATTATTTTCTGAAGTCACTTTGCATATCGATCGAAAACTCATTCCCCAAAATCGATTTCCCAGCAAAGTACTCTGATCGTTATGAGGAAAAGCTTGCCAGCTATCTGGAAACACTAAGCGGGGCAAATGAAAAGGTAGTGATCATTGTAGATGGACTAGATCATGTTCACCGTGACCTAGCCTTTCAGGAGGGTTCTCTGCTGAATCAAATAAAAGGATCGCTGCCAAGAAATATATTCTTTGTCCTAAGTTCCCAGTATCCCGCTGTGCTTTCCAAATCAGTACAACAACAAATCTCCGTCGACCCGCGCAGACACATTACAGTCACAAAATTCACGCAAGGCGAGATTCACGACTACCTAACGTCAAAGGGCATTAACACGGATGGAATTCTCGATCAGGTAGAGCGTATTTCAGGTGGGATTCCATTGTATCTTTATTACATATCCGAGCTGTTGATCGACCCTCCAGACGGGGCCGTCGACACCCTGAGTCATTTACCCGAACTGGTCGATGGAAAAATCAGTACTTATCATGAAAGTTTGTACTGCCAAATTGAAGATGACGAATTCTCAAGGTGGGTTCTTGCGGTATTAGCCTATCGTAAAGAAAACACCGAAATAGAAACACTTCACAAAATTCTTAAAAACGCTGGCGAGAGTAAGTCAATCACTGATGTCTCAACCGTGATAAAAAAATTCTCCCACCTTTTAAAAAGAACGAATACAAAGTTCTACGCAATATTTCATAACAGCTTTCGTGAGTTCTTACTCAGTAAGGCCACAGATCTAAAGGACCGTTTTAATCAAGCCCTGGTTGAATTTTACGAGCAACAATCGCACTCTGATGAGGCTTATAGAAATTACTTTAGGCATTTGTTCGAAACAGGCAACTTTGAGAAAATCACCGAGCAGGTAACGCTCAATTGGATAAAATCTGCTTGGTCGAATTTCAGGACGATTTCGGAAATACAAGGAAATATTGGTCTTGCCATGCAAGCGGCTATCGAAAACTCGTCACTCGCCGAATTTATCAGAATTGGTTTTTTGAAGGCTCAATTTGATCGCCTCGAATGGACCTTGGGAAATTCGGAGATAGATTTTTCAATGCTTTTTCTTGGCGCGGGCCTGGAGGCAAACAGCGTTCGGTCTATATGGGATGGCGATTTCGTTTCTGTGAACAAGGATTACTTTAGTTACTATCTCGGCAAATTCTATCGCAAAACGGGCCGCTTGATGCCGGTTGAAATTATCAAGCAGGGGCTTTCGGGCCCTAATAAGAATAATGATGCAAAGGCCCTTACCCGCATATTTACCGCTCAGATTCTTGCTCGAACAGATCCAGTCGCTCTGTTCAACGAAATCGATAAGATGCAATGGTCACGGTCATTCAATAATCCCGGAACGTATGAGAAGGAGGTACTGACAGAAACCGAAACACGTAAATTAAATTTCTCAATCAAGAGTGACATTATTGACGCACTAAGTGGCTATGGCCAGATAAACGAACTAAGGTATCTCTCAACGGCTTTTCCGACAAAATCCAAAATCACGCTCAAGATCAATGTCGCATTGTTCGAACTGCTCCTCCGGCCTGACACGAAAGAAGCGCTTAAGTTTCTGAAAACATTAGACCTCTCGTTGCTAAATGAACAGCTGTTTAAAAGAACAATCATTAATGGCAGTCATTTTCTATCGGATGCCGAACTCTTAGACTACTTCCCATCACGGGTACTTGTCCTGCCAACGCTACGTGAAAAACTTATCAGTGAACGGGACGCACGATATAGAATTGACGATGCTGTTATAAGCCTATTCGATGACTTAAAACTTGTTTGGCTATTTACACCTGACCAATTCAATAAACTGTTCTTGAGAGTTTCAACCCGGCCATTTCCGGATAGAAACATTTACGATTTCATCTTTTCATTATCCCAACTCTGGCACGATACGCGCACGTCGAATCTCAGTACACAGCAGAAAACCGAATCTCTCAAGAGAGCATTAGCGTTTCTTTACGGCAGACCAAAGGAGGAATCTCGAAGAGTGAGCCAGGGGCTCTTTGACGCAGACACGAACACTACATTTATCCGTAGCGATATTCACCGACTGTACAAAGTATTCTTTGCATTCGCCTGTGAGATATGTGATGGCGGAGAAATATCCCTCATAACTGAGTTTTGGCTGGAAAAGGAGATCGAAGGACGCGGATACCGTCACTATACAACTCCAGTCACTGTCAGCCACATTCTAAATGAAAGCCGCCATTCAAAACTCGTCGATGTAAAATTGAAGGTTATCAAATACGCAGAAGAGCTGGCACGCGAGGAGCATGAAACTACCGCATTGGCAAGCTACCTTGCAAACGTCGCGGACGCTTATGGAGTCTGTGGGTTCCACGAGGATTTTAGCAGGATATATAACCAACTAGTTGAAGTCGGGTTTGGAGTCGATCATCGAAAAGACTACCAAGCGTCATACGTCATAGATGCTCTCGAACTCATTCATTCAACCGAACCGGAAAATACGCTCTACCGTGTTTACGAAGTACTCAATACACAATTGCAATTAGCCTACGCGGGAAACGCCCGGATGCTCCATATCTGCCTATCGGACATCATCCGATTTGTGGGAGCGCGCTTTCCGCAGCTAGCGTTTGAGCTATTGGCCAAAGAGGAAAAGAGACTAGGTAGAGATGAGGCAATGGAGATTGTTCTGTTCCCCATGATCGCGAATGCCTCCAAACAAGATCTGCCTTATCTATTTGCCATCTGCAAAACCATTTCTCGCTGGGACGTTGGCAGCAGCAGTAGGGACAATCATTTCCTGAACTTAGCGCTCCCTCTTCTCAAGCGCTCCATAGAACTCAAACAGGACGAACTTTCGAAGTCTATTGCAGACCTGGTAAAATACAATATCACCGTAGAGCTTGCAGTGCCGGAAGAGCTAAATAAGTTCTCGGAAATGCTGCAGGAAAATAAGATTGACCCAGCGCAATTTCAATTTCCGCCAGTTTCACAATCCCTCGCATCCCCTGGGCATCCGCGCACAACTGAACGTCGCAAGTTTCAAGTTCCAGTTAATATCCTACCGGCAGAGGAGCTCGTAGAACTATTCGAAACAAGCAACGACAAATTTAATGAACACCTAGATACTGTTTACATTTCGAATCTCCATAATAGACGAGATAATACCCTTCGAAATGAATACATGCGGTCGAAGGGATATTTTGAAAAATACCTCAGTTCCTTTCCGGAAACCCAAGCCAAAGTAGGGAGTCGGCGGACCTCGGTCTTAAAAGCCTACGTGCGGTTCAAAAACAGAATTCTCGACGCAAAATCGCCCACTATAAAAATGGATGACCTGGACGCCTCCATAAAGGAATTGGTGGACGACGTATGCACGATCATTGGTGATCAGACCTTTCGACAATATGTAAGTGAAGAATTCACTCTTGAAAAATGGAAGCAAGATGTCCTCAGGCACCTGAATAGCCAAAGTGCGCATGGCTCATCGGCTCTCCTATCTGATGAAACAATCACCAAGATCGCCGAGCAAACGTCGATACATCGCTGGAGCGATGCAAAAGACTTTATCGATGTTTGGGCAAGTGGAAAGACTCGCGGAATCGCACTATTAAAGTTGGCTAACCGCCTCATACACCTTTATCCGCAAGAAGCAAAAGCGATATTTTCCGATGCATCTGCTGATGAAAGGTATGGGCTGATCTTTCCCAGGGGGGAGGATATACAGAGTCTCGGATTCAATCCTGTTACAACGATTTTGGAAGCAGGTCCAGCGTTCGGTAGAAAGTTCCTTCTCCGAAGCTTCCTGACCCAGAAAAGCAAATATGGTTACGACTTCATTGCGAACATCGATACACTTGTCAAATATCAAAGTTTCTTTGACGACCAGGACATTTCTAAGATCTACTACGATTCTAACCTCCAATACAATAGAGAGCTTGCCAAAGGCTTGCCGGAACGACAGCCAGAGCATGAGTTTATCCTTTCTCATCACGAAACCTTACCCTTTAATGAAATTGCAGTCAAATACATTGCGAGCATATTAAATTATCCGGTGGTGAAGAATCGCGAGTTGGGCATGCAAAGTTTGTTCGACTTGGTACAGTCCGACGAGCAAAATCTCGCGACAATCTTCAAATATGCAATTGCCCAGGGCACCTCCAATCAGGTAGAATATACCCTGGTAGTTATTCACGCCATTGCTTTGACGACACCAGAGATCTTACTTAAATACAAATCTGAACTCCTTTCTCTTACCACTCAAAAGCATTTCAACATTCTGGCAACAGTTAAGGAAATAATCGAAGAAATTGCAAAGGTTGATGATACGTTTCTTTCGGAAGGCGAAACACTGCGCATCCAAATGCTCAACACACCAAGCAGGATCATAACAAATCAGATTCTGACCGCCGCGAAAGGAAAAAGATTTCTCTTCTCATCCTTTCAAGTAGATTTGGTTTCTGAATTGGAAGAGAATGAAACTGACGAGGTTCCGTTTGGTAACAATCTCTACGGTGCCCTTGTAGCAGCCGGCTTAGGTACGATGAGTCGAGAAGGAGAAAATCGTGTGCATCGTAATTACAATATCAATTCCAATTTTGACGTGATTGAGATCAACTCTTCCTATCACGACGAAGTCACCCGCTTGATTAATGAGATTTTTTACAGCAAAATCAAACAGGACTTTTTTGACGAAACCTTTATTAATGCTATCCGTGCTAAATTCAGAGTATGCGACCCTAAAAACCTCAGCTTCAAAATTCAGCCCAAGCCCTCCTATGTCAACTGGACACCACCTTCTACTTCTGAAGAAGACTTTCTTGAATTCAATGATGTTGACGCATTACTACTGGATTTTGCACAACGGGAAGAAGAATATGTGACCGTAGCTGAAATAGGAAGCCAATGGTCTGAGGGGTTAAATAAGTTTTCGTCATACTTCGAAGTGGCTGCATTTTTGGCCACGGACGCGGCTGACATTGACAGCCTTCGGAAAAGGAGAACGTTACCCATGATCCGTCATGATAATAAAATCATCTCTGAACTTCCGACAAATACGAAAATGCCGGCCTTTCCAATACAAGGTGTAAAACCTATAATGGAAATTTCCTCAAATCAGTTTCGGGGACAGCCAGATAACGCCATTGCATTTTTTACAAGAGAAATGCTGAACGCATTAACGATTGAAGCGGATTCCCTCAAGGACATTATCAATATTAATACATCCTTTCCTTTGCATGCAATTAAATGGCAGTCAGCGTACTCAACAGACCGCCGCAGATACAAACCGAAAGCATCTGGCTTCACCCTGAAGATTAAGAAATCAGCATTGCTGGAGCACCTGTCAAAAAACGACCTGCGACTATACTACGAGGTTTACCTAAAGAGATCAGCCACCATTTACCATCCTGAAGATGATATGGAATGGTACGAACACTTTTCTAAAGCCAAAGCGACCCTTTCAAAACACTGAACACCTTAGCATGCAATATTCATTAACAGGAATCGAAAGTCACTTGGATTTTGGCTTTGGCATTACCGGCGAATCATACTATGACACCGCGCGCTTCCTGCATGAACACCGAAAAGACATTCCTGTTATTCAGCTCAAGGAAATGCCAGAGAGTTTTCTTTACCGGCATTCGATTGAGTTATTCCTGAAATCGCTGATTATCATATTTCATAAGAAACTCAAGATAAACTACGACCAGGAGCCACCAACATCAAAACAGCCTAAAGTATTTTCAAAAGGCAAGTGGATGAATTTATATAGATGTCATTGGATCGATGAGTTATACTTGTATTGGAAGGACCACCTACTCATTCCAAACCTTGAGACACTTAAAGAAATAGCGCCACGTGGCGACTGGAGGGAATACGAACAGATAACTAAAGCTCTCCCCATCATCGCAAAGTATGATCGAGAAAGCTCTTTCTTCCGTTATCCCGTAACGGAGAATGCCGCGCAGGATTTGGAAAAATTTACAATGCAACCCCTCGACGTGGATAAACTTTTTGAAAGACTCGGCACTAAACCTAAGCCTGGTGAAGGAGGCATCGAAGAGAAACCAAGTATGATCATGGCTCTCAAGAATGACGACAACGACATTGTAAAAGCGTACATCCATACTGATGATATATTGGCTGACGTAACGTCAGCGCTTCAAATTGTATCTCACGACTTTTACTGTATCCATTTTATGGCTAGGGTTGAACTTTGCGGCGGACACTGAAAATAAATGAACATGACTTCCGATCATTTTCTGTTAAAGGACTGGATTAAGCAAATCAACACCAAATTTTCAAAGGATGGTTGGGTTACCGTCTATCACCAGAACCATGACGACGAAAATCAAGACCTCATCTTCTGTTGTCTTGTGGGCAATCGGAGGCTGAAAGATTATTTACAAGATACCAATTGGGTAATCGAGCCCGGAAGTGAAGGTAAGCCGGCAATTTGGGGTGATGGCAAATACGAGACACATTCTGACAAGGGTTTTGAACCTTTCATATTTTCAAAGCACTTTTCATTTACCGATGGCGAGGACTCGTATTTTGATATTGGCGAAGAATTCGTGTTGTATTATCGCCTGTATGAGAAAGGACCAGATAAACAGAATCGAACGTTTTACTTCATTGACGATGCTGGGGAGTTTGATGAAGTTATTGTCGTTCAGCCTACTCAAGTGAAAGTTAAACTGAAATACTTAACCGAATACATTTCGGTGAGAAAAATGAATTTTGGAATCCTCTTTGATTTCATGCGCCTTGCAAAACTTACCGATAAGATCGAAGCACAGGCGCAGGACACAGATTTTCGAGGGGAGCATTTTTTCTACAACCATCTTATCCGTAGTACGCCATGGGCTGATGATAGCAGGCTGCAAAGCTGGATTCATGGAAAGCTGATAATACCGGCAGATAAAAAAAAGCGTAAGGGCTATCATTTCAGCCACGAGAACGTCCAGTATGAATCCTTTATAACTGGATATGATGAACAGGGGAATGAAAAACTTACAAGCTGCAAGAGGGAAAATGGAAAATACTTCATGCTAACCTATTTTAAGAAGGATGTACTTACTAAATACTACAACGATCCAAGTAGGTATCAGGTCGATGGATGGCATGTAAAATCCAAGTTCTTATCACTCAAGATTGACAATAATATCAATGACTACGTGGCGGTGTTTTTAGTGGAGTTGGCAACCCTCCCGCACAAGGAACAACTACACTGGAAACAGTATAACATAGCTCCACAAAAAGGAATCAGCAGCACGTATTACAAGACCATGATCGAAGGGAATTGGGCCGAACATCCCGAGACGCCTGACCTGTTCTTTAAATTCAAGTTTAAACAATTCAACAAGAAATGGAAGGACAAATTCGATTGGTACTTTTATAAACAGCTTTCAAAAGAAGATGAACACATTTTCACTGCCCTACACCTTCCAACCTCCAACAACATAAAGTCGTTCTGCGAGCAAATACTGTCATTGATCAAGATTACGATCGACCGACTCAACGAAGCAGAGTTTGCAAAGCAAATAGTCATTGAAGACGGCGACCGCGGTATCACAAAGCTGGACAAATTTTTAAGAGCCAAAGGACTTGAGCTTCCTGAGATGATAGAATTCTTGAGAAGTCTGTGGGACCTGCGCTCGGGGTTGTTAGCCCATAGCTTCAGCAATTCGAATGAGAAGTGCAAGAAGGCAATGAAGTTCTTTAAAATCGATGAACATAACTACACTGAAGTAGCCAGGGATATTTTCATTAAGTCAATATATACCCTCAATACATTGGAGCAGCATATTCTTGATTCCAATAGCAACTAATCTCCACGATCCGTATGCTTTTGCGTTCGTTTTCAATTTGTCCACTTGATCAAAGACCATCGGGAGAGCGTCATTTAATAGCCGATTTTTTTTAAACAGAGCCTGCATCTGCCTTGCCCGTTCCGAAGTACCATCCAGTTTTTCCAAATACCTATAGTTGTGATAGGTATTCCAAAATGTGAAAACTCATCGAACGTTCATGCTCGTTTTCATCAAGCAGATATTCCAGGGAGTAGAAGTTTTCGAGTACCGTCCTCGGGAGTGACTTGCTGGGATCACTTGCCCCTTGCAGGATCAGGATGCCAATTGCATCGATGTTTTCGATGAGGTTCCTTAAGAATAAAATCGGCACCAGATAGCCGTCTTTCTTTTCGACCCCTTCGCGGGTTAAATCCCAATCGATAAGATCAGATCCGAAGGTGACCAATTTATCAATGCTGTCGCCGTATTTGGTCAGAATGGCCTTAACATCATCCCTAATTTTCTTTTCCTGAAAAGTCCTGTCCCGAGTTTTGCATAAGGGGTTGTTTTTTTGACGATTCAAAAATGGTGGATGGGTGCGCAGTCCATTCGCGCAGGACAAGTTTTTCTTTCAGCTTCCCGCTTTATTTGCCCAGTTGTGTCACCTTTTTCCAAAAAAACGTGTCAAATACGGCATGCAAGGAACAACTTCAAAATACCATGGCTTGATGCCTGACCTGAAAGCTACCATGAAATAGAGAGCGGTGTTTCTTTCTTTTTTTGCTATACCCGACTATTCAAGAGTTTTTTTTCTATTCATTTGCCATCAAAAGTGGCAAGCCATGGAAGCCCATCGACGGAAGAGTCGTCCACAGCCGTTTTTAAGCTTGTCGAGGAAATTGTAAAATATGTGTAATGTAAAGTACGCACATCAACCATGTCGAAGTTAGGCAACAACAACAGGGAGTTAGAAAGGGCCATTGAAATGGGCCGCAAAAACGCAAAACTTATCCCCGAAGCGAAAAAATGGTGTTCGCATTTGATAATAGAAGATATCTCTGCGGGTATGGTGCACGAAATGTACCGATTGCCGATGAATCAAAACATCCATTGTCCCCACACTACCAACGGAAGTGGCGGAATGAATTTCGAATGGATTGCTACAGACTTTATATTGGAGAGTTGCCTTTCGTGCAAATATCATGACGAAGTATCGCCAATCAATTTTGGAAGAAATGTTATCGCGGAAAATGAAAAACGTCTGCTAAGAGAAAAAGAAATTGACAATGAAAAACGAATTAAGCGGGAAACACTTTTCAACGAAATTCAAACTGCTGAACAAAAGATCAATCACAAATTTACGGTTAGTCAAAAATCAATACTTGAAATAATCTATTCGCTCGGCGATCCCGCAATAGATCCAAGCGACCAGGCGACTAAGATTCTTGAAGCGAGCAAAATAGCACCTACGTTTTTTAATACGACTGCCGCTGACTTTCTCTCCTTGTATTTCGAGGAAGCCTACGGTGATGTATTGATGTACGCCCTCCTTCATACGCTTGGGGATCAAAAGAACATTTCAGAATTTCTAAGGGCCCGGCTTCGCGATGCAATTTTAAATAATGTGCATATAAATCAAGCATGCAGTCTTTATTCGAAAATATCGGACGACAACACTTTAAAGTTAAATGAAGATTTGTTCGTCTCGATAATCGAAAATCTTCCGTACCAAAACCAATTTGGATTTACTGAAAAGGAAATTTCACATCCTGCTGCAATCGACTTACTTCTTCGTTTTAATGTTGTCAGTCCGGATCTGTTCAATAGCACTATCAATAAACAGCTTCAGCAGAAAGAAATTAATCAAAGAAATAACATCAATGGCATTCTCCGGGAAATGACTTGTAAGGCCTCAAAAATTACAATCTCGTTTCTTGATAGGCTTATCGATTCCTTCGAATATCCCGATGACGAACACTACAATACTGCAGATCATGCTACTTGCATAACAATCAAAAGTATGTTTGCGGAAAATCCTGACGTTGTCCTTGAAACGCTCGATAGGAAATATCCGAAGCTTACCCTAGGCGCTAAGATCGAGGTTTTTCCAACATATTGGATGATTCTAACAGATAAATCGATAACTGGCACTCATCTCCAGCAGTGTAGCCTTCTATCTGATAGGCTTATTTCGCACTTACTTGAAAAAGATTGTGACGCAAAAGTCAAACAAAAAATTCTTGACACCCTTGGTCGCGTCTCTGGCAAATCAGATATAAATCTGCAACGATATTTTGAGCCGCTTCTGGGACACGTTATTGAACTTGTCAAGCAGTATAAGCCATTCCGATGGCATTTTAAGGAATTGGACCTGCCTGCCGATAAGCAATCCACTTTTAACCCCTTACAGGGAAAGCCGTTTCTTGACATTCACAGTTTAGAAATGGACTTAGCGCGCCAGATCGGTGACACAGAGGACCTTTTGAAAGAAATGATTGATGATGAGGACAGTAAACACGCAAGGACTATCCTCTACATGATTGTAAACCTCGATAGTGGCATCGATGGTGAGTTAAAAGCAAGATTAATTGGCTTACTAAGGAAATCCGTTAAAGATCTAGCGGAAATTAGTAGCATACTCCCGAGCTTATATAGTTTCCTTTTGGATTACAAGTCAAGAGAGGTTCGAGATGAAGGGTTAAAATTTTTGAACCACTTAATAGATAAGCATAGCCAGATTGTCACCCAGTCTTTCATTGACTTGGTTAAAGTCTTTCTCGACGATACTGATAATGTTGCAAAGGCAAGAGCTATTGAATGCCTTTCAAGTCTTTGTAGAATATTCCCCGAGAATGTAGGCCAACCAGAAATTGTTAAATACTTATCATTCTTGTCCAATACGTACAAAATCATACACAAAACAGCTATTAGAGAAATACGGCCATTGTACGGGCTACTTTCCATTCAACAAAAGAAATCTACATGGCGCTCTTTAATGGGTTGGGAAGATACTTATTTCAACGACAAGAACGATAGTGAGTTTTCCAAGGAGATACTCAAAGTCTTATTATGGATGACCAAAGAGGATACACCTTGGTATCGGTTTGTTGTCGAGCATTCCCTGTTAAAGTATTTCAATAAAGATGACTATTACACAATACGCGATACCTTAAAACAATTATCAGAAATCCGGGAGAAAGACGCATTTTTTGACCGGCAATGGCTTGTTGAAGTAATTAAGTTTCTATCGAAAACACAGCCGCAAATACAATCAACGTTTGATGATCGGAATGACTTCATAGATGAGATTTACAATCTTCCACTAGAAATAGTTCAGCTTGAGCTTCCCGCCATTGCCTTGTTTATAGGAGACCGAATTGAAAAATCCGTATTCAGCGATGTCCTAAAAATGTTTGGCATACTTAGCTATTTTAATCTGCACGAGGAGTTGAAAAATTTGGCTACCACCTTGCACAAAAAAGTTCCTGTCGTGACCGCGAATCAAAGGGTTCACGATCTCAATGATCTCATTCTCCAGTTATCAACGGTCGAAGTAGCTGTTAAAAATGGACACGTAGACACCATTATTAAGGATCTTAAGTAAATTATGACGAATAGAAAACTAGAGGTCGATTTAATTGAAGGACAAAAGAAACTGCGTCAGATCATCGTTGGCAATCTATACCACTTTGACGCGAACAACCTGGATGGCTTTCTTAATGCGGAGTCTGAAATCAACGCCCTAATAGAGCAACTCGAAAATAGGACAAATGCTACGGCAGATGAAGGATTTTTCAAGAACTACAGAGCTATCATTAAATCCATTTTCCATTTAGTAAGATGGTGGCAAAAAGAAATAAACGCGGACCCTTCAAGTGCGGCTAATCTCACAGCAAGCCTAAGGAATGCCGAACTCATAGACTTCGATACGTATGGTCATTTACCTGATTTTAAAGAGGCTACAGAAAACATTGTTCGATCAATCCGGAAGGTTAAATCCCCGTCTGACATACCAGCCATAATAAAAAACCTGCTTGCTATACCTTTCCCAACCATCATGTATTTCGAAAGGCCTCCGTTCGAATACGATCGCAGGATGGTTAATGAAGAGGAGGTAGCGAAGGAAGTTTCTACGCCTCTCGTTCTGGCTTTTGAACTTACAATAGATAAAGAACCCTGGGCCAATCCCAATGTTCTCAAACCCAATTTGCTTTACGAACTTTTAGGAACAATCTCAACTAATTATTGGCCTGATGGGTGTACGCAGTTATTGTTACAACCCGTATCCTCCGCAAGCAACGACTCGTTCAGTCTATCGTTTCTACCTGTGCAAGCAGAGAGTGGTGTTTCCAAATACTCGATAACCGGCACTGTCCTGTTCAAGTATCCTCAGAGCAACATAGACAATGCTATTTCAATTAAGATTTTGCCAACGTTTCAAAAGGAGGATGGGCAATCTACGTATCCCGACCTAATGGTTGGATATACTCAGCTAATCGTTAAAGTTATTGATGCCAACTCACCAATATTTCTCAGTGGGTTCAGTGCCCTAAACAACTTTGTACTCGATGCATATAAGCATATTACACAATCTCTTCCTTCTGTAAATGACGTCGAACGTACCACATTCATAAAGCTTCTAAACGGAGTTTTGAATTATCAGGGCTTCTGCGCGCAGCGAGGGACCTACAAGGAGATTAAAGCACTAAAGGAATCTGAATTTAGGGACAGGATGATTCAACACTTAACAGGCTTGCCTTACTTAGGGGAAGATATTATTGAAGAAGCTACTATAGCCGGCGGACGTGTAGAGATTACCTATAAAGGGATAGTTGTAGAACTTAAAGTTGAAAAGAAGATCTCCGAACGAGACAAACTGGTCGAAAAGTATGGAAAGCAACCCGTTCCCTATGCTTCTGGAAACTTGAAGCAATTATCTATTATCTGCATATTGGACTTAACGGAAAAGTCTTTACCGCCTGGCCCACCACAGAATAATTTGAAGTGGATAACACCCGTCCTTCATGGTTTTGAAACCAACACACCTGAATACCCGGCGGGGCTGGCACTGGTCATCATTGACGGCAATACCAAGAAGCCTAGCGCATACAGTAAGAAATAGTCATTTATGTACTGAACCTGTATTGAGTACCTCATTTTGACCACCACGGCTTCCAGAAATTTCGCTCCTTCTGTTCGTAATAATAAAAGTCATTTTGAACTCGCAGATTCTCAATATCCACACCCGCGAGTAACTCGTCTTTTCCTTTCGGGACAGTCGGGTCATACCAATCCGCGCTTTTTTTTGCCCAAGTGATCCAAGACTGGACATCTTCTGTGGGATTATTATTATTCGTAGCCTTGGCCCCTACCTCTGCGACGTAGTTTCGAATCATTGTTGAAAGCGCAAATCGATGAGATTCAAACAAGAGATCTTTGAATCGTGCCACCTCTCGCTTCTGACGTTCTTCACATTCACGTTTTAGCTTTTCCTTTTTAGCCTGCTCTTCCTGGTGAATTCTCCATCGCTCGCGCTCCTCTTTTTGTTTCTGGGCTATTTCATCAAGATCATTCAGTATGGAAAATATTTGCTGTTCCAAATTTCCTTTCTTGAAACCATCTTTCCATTCTTTAGCACTTGTTGAACTACCTTCCTTTTTGAGATACAGGACTCCGGTAGGATGCAAGTCCCTGGAGGGATGTCCATAGTTATCGATGAACTCAGCGTCGGTTTTTCTCACCGACGCTGACCTCAATCCTTTCGCCGGCAACGACAACATAAGTCTGACGCTGTTGAACGATTAATTGGTGTCCTTTAAACCTTAGACTTTTCAAAAGCAGATCCATGATTGAGTGCACGCGGCAACATTTCTGGCACATAAACGGCGAGCAGCTTCGATTGGTCGATCTAGGCCGCTCGTTGCTCCCAATCCTTGTTGACACCTTCTTTGGTACTTAGCCCAAGTTTGTCGAACGAATAGTCCTTGAGCTCAGGACAGCCAGGCTTGATTTGGTCCTGGAGCACTTTTATCCTTTGTCTATGATCAAGACTGTTTGCAACGTCGTTTCTCTCGTAAAGAATAGCCTGATATGTGCCGAAGAATTTTTCTGGAAGACTGGCCGTTTATATGTGTTTCCCGCGTTTTCTCTTACGTTTTCTTCGAGTTAACTCATTCGCAACATCCAAATGAGGTTGGTTATCAATGTTGCCAGAATGCCCATCCAGTAACGCTGCCAGACTGAGTCCCTCTGCGCTTTTTGAAGCTTGCCCATCGTTTCGATTAGCTTTTGTGCTTGAGAGCTGAGCAGTGCGTTTATTTCGTTGGCTTGGGCCTGAGTGCTTTGCAGAATCACGTTCATTTTTATGTCGCTCACGTGTTGCCCGCTGCTTGCCTGAGTCAGGAGACAAAGTCTTTGTATCTCCACCAGGATTGATTGAACCTGGTCGTACGTCAGGCTGGATGGATTTTGTTCTAATATTTGTTTGGTGAATTGTTGCGCGATCTCTTTCTTGTTCATAGTAAATGGCATTTTTAATCGCTGTCCATTTAAAATCATTTCCGAGCTTGGATCCGGTGAAGGCCATACCATCGTAGGAGTATGAGATTCCACTAACGTATCCTGTTGATGCCTGATTGAATAAGACGTTAACTCCCTTGTCTTGCAAGACCTGTACAAATTCTGAACAGGTCAACTTCGCTTTAGAATGAAGCGCATTCTTGACAATAACCTGAACAGTCATCTTGTGAGAAGGTGTGTTCGTTCGCTTCATCATCTCCAACTCATCTTTGGTCATAGCACGCTCCATTGCCTGTTTGCTTGAAATGACCTCGGTGAGGTTGTGTCTCTTTTCGAGGTCCCGCAGGATCTTTTCACATCTCGCAAAGTCATTGCTGTCGCTTAAGACCTTACCATCGTAGCCGATACGATTGATAAGGATATGTAAGTGGGGATGGTCGGCATCCCGGTGGCGAAACATGATGTATTGATGTTGGGTAAAACCGCTTTCCTTTAGGTACTCCTGGCCAATCCACTTCATTCTTTCATTGGAAAGATCTTCCGTTGGAGGGAAGTTGATTGACGTGTGATAGAAAAACTTTTGAAGATTTGGTCGCATAACCTTAATCATCTGGATTTCCTTTAAGATTGTTTTCTCTGAAATATCTATAAATGAATGATCAAGCACTTCCGCCGCACCCTTGCTTACCTTCTCAAGGTTATAACGCAAGGCCCCGCGAAAACCTTTACCCTTGATCATGTTGGCCGTCATTGAGGATCACTTTAAGTACCTTATTTAAGAGTACAATAAGTTCTAGTTGCACGCCCTTCAGCTCCGCAGGAAATTCTCCCTGATTGAGCTTATGAGCGACCTGATTTAAGTTCACGCCGATCCGTTTTAATTCCTGGTAAGTCGAAGCATCCAATGACGACATTCTGACAGGAGGATTCTTTCCTGTAAATATCTTATATCGTATCCAGTTTGCCGGACTTAACCCACTTGTGGCAGCATAGCTATTTACTTTGCTATTTTCTTCCGTTGTAAGCCGGATGTTCACCTGCACACCACGCTTATCTTGATCGTTTACTTTAGGTCTGCTCATAATTTTGAATAGAACGAAGTGATCTGCTTTATTTTATCGCAAGTCTGCCTTCACAAGCTGTTGGAGCGTAGCGGAAACATTGCTTGCTCCGTACCTGCAAGGGTTCGTTGTTGGTTGTGATAAGCTCTACTTAATTGTGATTATGTGATTCAATTTGCTTTTGATTTAGCTTCATTTAAAATAATTTATTTTAGTTAGTCTATTTTGAACTTACCGGGAGCTGATTGATTTTCTTTCATCTCATTGGCATCCTTGAACTCCCATTTCCGCTTGACTCCATGTCCAGAAGAAGCTCTCTTTTTAAATTTTGAGATGGCTTGTGCAAGGCTGAAATATTTGATTTCAACTACTCCTCCTGATTCCTTTTCCAGGTCTTCCTTGATTATTTCCAATGCCATCGTTACCGCCATAGAAGTAATTACGTCAGCATACATTTCCACCACTAAGGTGTAAACCCCTCTCTTTTTTTCTTTCAGGAATCTGATGATGTGTTTCTTTTCCATCCTTGCTGCGGTAATGATTAGGAGATACTACTTGGACTCCTTGCCCAGATATACCCGAACCGTCTTTGCGTTTAGTTTTTGAAATTCTTTAAAATGTTGAATTGAATCTCCCTTGGCTGCCGTGAAATCAATGAAGTAATAACCTTCATTGTCCTTCTCCACACGTACAATCAGCCCGCTCATTTTTTTAGAGGCTTGAATGATGGTTTTCGCTCTGTCAACGTCATTAACCATTGACCAATACCAAATTCCAATCCATATCGATATTAAAACTAGGAGCCCGGTTAAAATCCATTTGAGTGTTATGCCCAATTGAAATTTCAATGCTTCTCCCGGAGAATTAAAATGAAATGTTCTAGGATTTATTCTTGATGAAGCTTCTTTGACCAGCGATGCAATAGCGCTATTGTTTTGCTTATTCAATTGCATCTCCTTATGAATAATATATAGCGCGGGAATGACAGGGTCGTTCGGGGAAAAATGAAATCCGTACTCCTTCAGAATGAACGCGCAGTATGAGCGTAAATCCTTTTGCTCCTGATCGGTCATTGCCATGGCTTAAAGATTTAGTTCTTCAATTGGTTTCTTAAAATAAATGGACGCGAATGGACTTAATCCGGTTATTCCTCTTCCATCCTTCAACACGTTCTCAACTGTCCTCATCGCTATTTCACCCTTATCCTTAACCAGGTCAAAGGTTATCAAGGAGAGCTTATTCTGATCGACATAATCAAGCAGAATAGTTTTCTGTTCTTCTGAGCATGGATAGAAACCGTTATGCGCGACTATTATTTCCAGTAACCCTTTTGTTGATTCAACCAGTTCAGCTAAATATTCCATGGTAGCTTTGAAAATGTTTCCACCACCAACTACGCAAACAAGTTGTAATTGAATGTTACTTATCTGAAGCACTTCCATGATTACCTCTATTCCATTCATTGAAAAGTATTTGGGTAATTGCTCTGCGACACTTGCACCCAGATCAGCAATAAATAATTCCTTGTTTGCTTCTATAACACTTTCAAAGAGTCCGTTAAAAGCACCCCTATCAATTCGTTTTGTTGTTGGATCAAGGAATGAAACTTTGATTGGTTTTCGATAGGCAAGCTGCTTGATGGTGGTTGTGGTTGCATCATCAAGATCAAGTATTGCTGCGTCTCGGTATTTTTCCGCAAGCATGAATGCCAATACCGATTTGCCTGAGCCTCCCTTGGCTTGTGTGATAAAATGAATTTTCTTTTTCATGATTTTATTTTTAGTGGTTTATAATTTCCTGACTATTGGAAAAGATTACCGCCTCATTCCTCTTGACCTTGTTCGAGGTAGGTTTTGACCGTGGTTGATTTTACTCGATGCAATCAAGTACTCGTTCACATCTTTGTGTTCTCTGTAAAGGGCTGAAGCATCACGAAAGTGGATGCCTTTTTCCTTCAGGCTTTCTTTTGCTTCTTTTGCGGCAAGATCATTGTCCAGGAAAAGGTTGACCTCCTTGTGTGATTGAAGAAGAGGTAAACAACGGTTAAGAAGTCTCAGTGAATTGAGGACGAGGAAATCCGAATTTTTTGATAGGTCCTTTATTTCTCTATAGTCAAGTTGAATGACTGAGAGAAAGTCCATGAACCCCTCTAGTACTGAAATCCTTTCTGAATTATTATTAATAATGGAAATGTCCTTCGGTGAAGAGGAACCTTTAAACCAGCTATTCCTTAGCTCATAAGCCCCTGACTGATTAGGGAAACCAATGGCTTTGTATATCCTTTCGCGGATGCGAAAATCCACCTCTTTACAAACGGCTCTGCCTATGCTCTCGGAGATTCGGCGAGTTCTTAGGTAATGGAGTAGATCAGGGCTTCCAAGTTCTCCAACGGAAATAACTTCCAGTGTATTTTCCGGCTTGGCTAGTATCCGAGGGTGACGATGAAGGGAAAAGCCGTGATTCCCTTCTGAAAGTTTTTCAAGAAACTCAGGCAGTGTACATTGATTGAGTTTCGCCCCAAGATCAAGGATAGTTCCACCTTCACCGGTGCCATGATCATACCACACATTCAGCTTCACATTCACTTTAAACGAGGGCGTACGTTCTTCACGGAATGGAGAATGATACCAATAATCATCCCCGCGAATTTTAGCTGGTTCAAATCCTGAACTAGCTAAGTAATCCGTGATAGGAATTTGCTTGGCTTCAATGAATGATAGTTTATTCGCGCTCATCACTATTCTCGTTTGTTTCATCTATCATTATTACTTCACTAGCCTTCAGAGGATGGTATGACGGCACGTACTTGACATACCCATACGTCTGAAGCTCCTTTAACGCCTTATGATAAGTTGCCCTTGAACGAATACGCGAAGCCTTCATAAGGATACTCCTGGAAACTCTGTAGGGGTGTTCAAACTGGTTTGAAATCCAACTATGGCACAAAGCAATGGACAAAGAAATATGAACCGGTTTCAGTCGGTTATCTGAAACCATGCGGTTGATGAAATGGGTAAGTTGGTTGTACTTATCCATCTCAGTATCATTTAGAAGTTTGACTGTTTAACAGCCTCGCTATCTCATCATACCAATAGAATACAATGCCGCCAATCTTTGCATATGACAGCGTTCCGTTCACACGCAGATTTTGCAGTGTCCCTGGAGATATGCCAAGCATCTTCCGAACTTCTGTGGACTTCAGCCATTGTTTGGCTGTCTGTCCTGATGATTCTCGCAGGAGTTGTTTTATCTCCTCTAAGAGCGTGAGCTTAAAAGATTCTAAGTCTCCAACTGTAATTAGTTGGTCCCGGTAAATTGCCGAGCCTTTTTCGCTATCATTTGATCTCTTTCCCAACATACCTCATTCATTTTATTCCCGAATTAAATGACATAGCAATACCATTATACCGAGTCTGTACAGACTCGGCAACGAATTTTCCATAATGTGCTACATCAAAAAATCAGATGTTCACCATGTGGTACACATGTGGATCGATTTTTTGTAAGATTAAAAAAGCAGTTATAAAAAAATTCACAAGTTGTTCCCAGCTGGGAAAGAAAAAATTTGAACTACCTCCAATAAATAGATACGTGAATTTTAAAATTAGGATAGGGGTGTAATACGAAATGAACTGATATGTGCTGAAATGACCTGAGAAAGTTTTTGCGTTGTTTAAAAAACATTTGTTTGGCATCATTTAATACTGACCTCTAAGGAAACGGCGGGATAAGCATTGGCGTAAAGTTTTATTCAGCGACCCGCTGGGGGCTTCTCTTGCCACACTTGGTGCACCTTCGCTAAATCTTAGGCTCATAGACCTCAGGTCAAGAAGCTAGCACGAGATAAGGCTGGCTTCTCCGATGATGTCGTTCTATCTTCCCAAATTGGAATAAATACCTATGAAAAAAATAAAGCTCAACAGAAAAGAATTATATGACCTGGTATGGTCAACACCCATGTCACGGATTGCCAAAAAATACGAGATCTCTGACACTGGCCTACGTAAGGTCTGTAAACGACATGACATCCCTCTACCGCACATTGGCCACTGGCAAAAGATTGCACATGGCAAGAAGACGTCGGTAGCTAAATTCATTGAAAAAGCTAACGATCCCGTGAAAATTAGTTTACGGTTGCGAGATAGCGACAAAGTTAAAAGCTCGACACCAAGGGCAACAGCAGAAACCTATCCTGAAATGGATTTCAAAGTTCCAAAACAATTGACAGAGCCTGATAAACTAATTATCCAATCGGAAAAGATCCTGCGAGACGAGATTAAGGAGTTGCAAAAGAGCAATCCAGGCTGTCAACGATTGCTGAACTGCTGGAAGGGTGTCTCGATGCAGATATCTCCTGCTGCTGTTGAACGCGCGTTATGCTTCATGGACACCTTGATCAAGGTACTCAAGAGGCGAGGACACGCTATTGAATGCGGCCATGATACGTATGTAATCATAGGTAACCAGCGAATCGAAATATCACTGCGTGAGAAAACTACACGTACCACTAATGATAAAAAGTATAGCTGGAATTCTTATGATTATGTGCCAAACGGTCAACTGTGTTTCAAAACTGATATTTGGCATCGTAAAGAATGGTCAGACGGCAAATTAAAGCTAGAAGAACAGTTGCCACAGATCCTTCAAAAACTCGAGGAGACAGCCGAGAAAATGAGACTGGAACAAATTGCTTATGAAGAACGCTGTCGCGAGGATGAGAGAAAGGCGGTACTTCGACGGCAGCGGGAAGCGCTGGAAGACAAGGAACTCAAAGCCCTTCAAAAGCTGATGTCTCAGGCTAAGAGATGGGAGCAAATCAAAATGCTAAGGAATTACATCAATGATATGGAAAGCATGGCAAAGTCTAAGGGCAGTCTAGACGATAAGATGGCGAGCTGGATAACCTGGGCAAAGGAGAAAGCCGACTGGTTCGATCCTAGCATTAATCGGGAAGATAAATTGTTGGAACATGTCGACAAGCATACTTTGAACATGCAACGTATTCACTCCAATGACTACTCTTACTTTTATGATCGAAGCAGTGAGAAAGAGTACAACTTTTGGCAATCCAACTGGTGGAACCAGAAATAGGATTTTACATGGGTTAATATCAGATGTATATATGTCGTGCCAAACAGACGCAACCTATTTGGAGTGACATCGACGGCCAAGAAAAAAAACTGTAGATTAAGTTAATGTCATGGCGGTCTAGTCGAATCCATGGACCGGAAACGTCACGCTTATTAGAAGCAAAGAATCTTTAGCTTGGCTAAGCTCAAAATCATTGACAGTAAATTCCAAATGACTTAACATGAAAATTTACCGGGATAATTGCGAAAATATGCAGCTGAAATATTACGCTTAGGCAATAGTTTAAAAAGCCTTCCCGTGCTTAGATTGATTGCCTTTTTGTTTTCGGCAAGTGAAGGGAATGACAACTGCAATGTTGATCGTGGCTCCTTTGTGTTGCTTGCTTTCGGTGTATTGGTCAGGCGATATAACAACAGGAGGCATGTTTGAGCCTTATTGACAAATCAAAACACTCGAAGGCTCACAAAACATATTTTTGTGGCTTTTTTGTTGCTCACCAAATGAGGTCTAAAAATAACATCAAAGTGTATCAAAGTAAGCATGATGTGCTCTATTCCGCACGAAGTATCGCGCTCGGCTTTGTAACAGCCACCCGAGCAGATTGATAGGCGACTGTCGCAAATGCAAGCACTATGGAAATGATTCCCGCAATGGCAAGTGGATAAATAGATAGCGGGGCGTGATAAGCAAATGTACCTAGCCATTGCGCTGCAAAATAATACGCCAACGGACCGGCAATTGTGGCTGCGATGACGACCAGCTTCAAATGGCTCATCGCAGAAGAATAAAACAATAATGAAGAGGATGCTCCCAATACTTTCCGGATCGAGTATTCTTTGTTCTTCATCTCTACGGTAAATGATGATAGTCCAAACAACCCCAGGCAGGCAATAACGATACCGAGTCCTGCAAAAAACTTAAACAGTGTTCCGGTAACTTCTTCCGAGCGATACTGTGCTGCAAAATCATCGTCAATGAAGCTGTAGACGAATGGTTCCTCAGTATTAAACTGTTTCCAAACTTTTTCGATGGCGGCGATATTTTGTTGCATATCACCCTCGACGCGGATCATTATATTGTTGTAGAGGGATTCGACACTTCTTCTCTGTATCAGAATGGGCGCCACTTTCTCATGAACTGACTTAAAGTGAAAGTTCCCTACAACTCCGACTACCGTTGCACCACCTTTGTTAATGCCTTGAACACGTAAACCGATTGGATCATCAACAGCAAACAATCTTGCCGCTTCCTCATTGGCAAGCAAAGACGCCGTATCCATCTTACCATCAGCGCTGAAATTCCGGCCCTTTACTAGGGATATCTTCATGGTCTCCACAAAATCCGGATCAACGGCAATCGAATGAACGAGCACCGGACCGGCCGTTGTTTGTCCCGACCACTCAATACCACCTGCACCAATGACTTGCGTCAGGTTTTGATCTGCAGCACAAATTGATTTGATACCGGGATGCGTAAGCAGCTCTGCCTTAAATGATGCATATTTTTTCGACCCATTGTGAACGCGGATAATATTTTCCCGCTGATAGCCAAGATTTTTGTTCCGTATATATTGGAGTTGTGAGTAAACAACGAGTGTTCCAGAGACGATCATGATTGAAAATGTAAACTGAAGTACTACAAGCGACTTTGACAAGTACCCGCCGCCCATATTCGTCGACGGATTGCCTTTTATCAATGAAGATGGTTTGATCGACGAGAGAACAACGGCAGGATATATCCCGGACAATATTCCGGACAGGATCATCGCTCCAAAAGAAATTAGTAAAGGCATCCCAAAGCTTTGATAGTCAAGCGAGATGTTCTTCTGAATAAGTACGTTAAATGGCTCAAGCGCTAATAGGGCGATCATCAACGCGATACTCATCGCGATAGTTGCAGCGATCATGGACTCACCAAGCAGCTGCAGGACTAACTGAAACTGAACTGCACCGATAGTTTTTCTAACTCCGATCTCTTTTGCTCGTCTGATTCCGCGTACAGTGGCTAGGTTAGTGAAGTTGATACATGCAATGGCCAGAATGAAGATGGCCAGCACGGTAAAAATGATCACGTACTGTTTGTTTCCCTTGCCTGTAGGCTCCATGGAATAGGTGACTTCACCCAGATGTATGGAAGTCAGCGGTTGAAAAAGAAGCGTACCCTTGAACCCGGCGGTATGGGGATCTGCAGTCAGGCGATTGATCAGTAGCGTTTGCAAACTCAGCTGGACTTCCGGAACGTTGCGTGTATCCTTAAACTTTACGTAGTGATACGATCCAAAATTACTCCACGTCGCCTTTTGAGGCGTGTACTGCATAAATACCGTTACAAACTCAAAACGGATATGAGAGTTGTTGGGGACATTCTCAATGACAGCTGTTACACGACTTCCATCTCGTAGTATTTTACCGACAACATCGCTGTCTTGTCCAAAAAGTTTTATCGCCAGACCTTTCGTGATCACGATTGAGGTTGGTTCTTCCAGGGCCGTTGCAATATCTCCTTCTATACACTTAAATGAGAAGATATTGAAAAATGCCTGGTCTGCTGCAATTCCCTGAGCATACACCTCACTCTTCTCTGAAGCCAGTGACCTCGACGGACCTAACAGCCCAGCTCTGGTAACATACTCGATCTGAGGATAATCGTGTTTGACGGCATCAGACAGTGCATTGGGGCTATATGACGTGTGAAGGACTTCATGACCCATATCTATCTTGCTGACGATCCTGAAAATTTTTTCGGAGTCTTTATAAAAGGTGTCATAGCTATACTCATCTAACACATAGATCATCATCAACAATACGGTTGCAAGTCCAAGTGACAGCCCACTGATGTTGATCAAGGAATATCCCGCGTGCTTTTTCATTTCCCTAAAGAAAAACCGAAAAAAGTGAACAGTCATTGGTGCATTAAATGATGGCTTACTGTTTCTCGCAATGATGCCGAGTCTGAGAAAGTCGATGGCATGAATGATGACCTTGCGTCGTGCGTGCGCTGGCCCAAACCGTTGTACATCAGCATGAAATTGTTCGATCAGATCGCCTTCGATCATCTCAAATAACTCCGTCGGACAAATCCAGCGAAGTATGACAAATATCCATTTGGGCAACTGTGGCGTTTTCATGCTATTTCAATTGAGGGATTAACTTCCATAAATGCTGACGATCATCCTTCATCGATTTGAGAATGGCAAGTCCTGCGGCGGTGATGGTAAAAAATCTCTTCCTTCTTCCACCACGCTCACTGGTTGCACCACCCACGCGCGATTTGATGTACCCTTTGTCTTCAAGCCGATAGAGTGTAACGTGAACGCCTCCGAGATTCACCTGCCTACCGATCTGTTCTTCAATCTCTTTGACGATAGCATTTCCATACGCCTCTTTATCCAGGACGCCGACTAATGTTAAAACCAGTTCCTCAAATTCCCCGATGTATTCTTTCCGCATTTCTATTCGATTTGTCTAACAAATATAAACGCATTCGGGATTTTTCCAAACCCAGTTTTGAATAAAGTGTTTCGTAAGTGGGATGACGGTTCGCAACTGCGCGACGCGCCGATGAGCCAAGGCCTGAAATCCTTCACGGCACGGACCCGAAAAACAAAAGCCGCAAAGAATTATTTCCTTGCGGCTTTCTCAAACTAGGTTGTGATCCTGCTGGGATCACAACCTAAGAATCAGAAACACCAAATATTCTAAAAATCTCGTTTAAACATTGGTTTGAAAAATCTCCTAGGATAGTATATTTATAGAAGATTTGCAGCCATTCAATTAGGTGAGTCATCTGGTGAGTACAGAGCTTCGCCAACTACAAAATACTGATTGTCAGCAGTCGTGAGGTTGGGTTCACAAGCCTCCTCGAATCAATTTAACGTCAAATTCTTTTACTGCGGCGCTTTCTCTTTTGTACTTTAGTAAGTTCAGTAATATCCAATTGGTCAGTTTTACGATTAACAGCACGTTTGTTTGTAATCAAATCATCGTAGGAAAGGATGCGAAGAGAAACTCCCCCAATATTTATGATTTCTGCCTTCACGTTACAATTACGAAATGAATCTAATCCCTCCATCACAGGGAGAAAATCTGTATGAAAATCTTCGTGTGGAATCTTCAGGAAGGTGTGCTTTTTGTCAAAGACTAATTTTTTTAAATCAGTTGTATCCACGTCCAATTCATCAAGAGCATGAACTAGATTTTGATAATTCTCGACTGTTGGATTATACCAGAAATCAAGATCGGCTTTTAGCGTCGAATTATAATGACCTATTCCAGAAGATCGATTGAAGCCGTAGTGACTTACGGCTGCTCCACCAACAACCAAGTATTCTACGTTATGGGAATTGAGAATCGTGCATACCTTGATAAGGTATCGCTTGATCTCTTCGCTTAGCATAGGTTACTGTTTGTTTCGAGACTTTCTCACCGAGCGTTTCTTTCCCGGACGAGAAAAGATGTTCATCAAGGCCTTTGAGGCAGACGCACGTTTTTTATCTGGAACAGCAGCCATTAGCTCTTTCTCCAGCGCTTCCTTTTCCTCGATATTGTGATATACAATTGGCTTGATCATAAGACTATCAAACGGGTATCTTAGCCCTATAGTTCACCAAATTTCGAGCTTTTAGGCGACAAATCCAATTGCAGACTCGCCACCGTTGGCTTTGATTTTTGACGGTTGACTGAACTATCTTCGCTACTTCGATGAAACAATTTTCACTTCATAGTTGTCGCTATACTTTTGTGGCTTTATAGGCCTATTGGATTCGCTGGCGTAGCAGTATGTAAAAGAGGCGCCATAGTATAAGATAAGCGAAGAGTAAAAGATAAACAACAGGATGAAGAATACGGAAGCGAAAGCGCCGAAGATTGTCACCATATTACTGTAATTGAGAAGCTGGCCCAGAATCCATTTTCCTATAGTGAATAATACGGCTGTAAGCAGCCCGCCAACAAGAGCAACTTTCCAATGCACAATGGCATCGGGCAGAATTTTATATAGTATCGTGAACCATGCTGTTACAACAAGTACGGAAAAAATAATATTTACAGTTCGTATAAAAATGGTGTCGACGCTTGGAATAAGTTCATGCAGATATCCTCCAAGAAAAGCTACAGATGTATCCAGCAAAAGCGATATGGTAAATACAAAACCCATAGATAGTATCAGTAAAATGCCGATTAATCTTTCTCTTAGATCATATCTTATTTTTTTAGAAGTACTCTTACGGATACTCCACAATTAGTTTATGGCCTTCTTAATAATGTTTAGAAGATTGGTGGCTATGAACAACAGAAAGATGAAACCTCCTACAGTTATATACCACTCGCCGCCATACGATTTAACATTTTCAACAACAGATCGTATTTGTTCGGAAGTTTCGGCCCCAAATACCTTTTCTATAGGCTGAAAGAGTGCTTCAGTTATTTTATCATTTCTGAAAAGGATACTTAAGATATTAAGCAGAATAACAAGGATTGGAGTTAGCGAAAACAACGTGAAGAAAGCGGTAGCGCTAGCGAGAATAAGGGGCTCGTTACGGTTCAGCTGAAGGAAAGCATCTTTAAATATCCCATGTGCTTTTTTTAGTTCCACTACACTAGGTGAGAAGTTGACAAAGTAATTTTATCATCTTGAAGAAGATGCAAGATAGATAGAGAAAAGTTCACAAAATGTGAACTTTTCAATGTGGTTTAATATTGCCGCTTACTGAGCGGATTTGCTGTTTTTTGAAGAATTAGAATATTTGGAACGTAAAACCTTCATGTCTTCGCTCACCTTCAAATCCAGGATCTTCGCATAGTGCTGAGTCGTCTTTAAATTCCGATGACCAAGCATTTTACTTACGGTTTCAATTGGAACCCCATTCGTTAAAGTCACAGTAGTAGCGAAAGTATGCCGAGCGGTATGGAAGGTCATCTTCTTTGTGATCTCACAAGCATCTGCAATCTCCTTTAGATAGTTGTTCATCTTCTGATTACTAAGTACCGGCAGTAACCGTCTATTATTGACGCATTGTGGATTATCTTTGTAGCGATCCAGAATTTCGAGCGCGGGCGGAAGTAATGGAACCCTTGTTGCCGAATCTGTTTTCTGTCTACTTGTCCATATCCACTTCTCACCATCGATTCCGATGGTTATTTCCTCGCGTGTCAGCTTCTCAACATCAGCATAAGCCAGGCCGGTGTAGCAACAAAAAATAAAGATGTCTCTCACTTGACGAAGCCGGGGCATCATGAACTCTTTATTGATTATTTTCGTAAGCTCTTCTTCAACAAGGAAAGATCTTTCAACTTCACGCTTCGCTAATTTGAATCCAACAAAAGGATCACGCGCAAGCCATCCGTTCTTAATGCAGATGTGAACGATCTTCTTAAAGTTCGACAAATACTTCATCGAAGTATTGTGATCACAATTCCGGACTGACTTCAACCAGAACTCGTAGTCAGCTATAAACTCATACTTAAGCTGTTTTACGTCAATGTCGCTGCTTTTGTATTTCCATTTCATAAACGCCTGCGTGTGACGAAATGAAGTCTCGTAACGCTCTAAAGTGAGAGGCGAAAATTCTTTGTTCACCAGCGCCTTCATCTGCGTATTGTGCTGTGTAAATACTTCCATCAGCATCACCTTGCGCTCAAGGGAAATGCCGTACCATTTAGCCTTGATGTTTTCAAGCGTGATCATCTTACCTTCATTCATCAACTCACGTTGACAATCGAAAGCCTTCATCTTGAATCCTTCAAGGATGCCGTTTGTTTTTTGTGCATCCCTTGTTTTGGTTTTCAACTTGCCATTTTGACGTGACCATTCGTTAAGCCTTACGTGTACTTTGGTTACTACATTCATTCGCTTTTCTGCAATACCAATTCTCATGAAAATTGGAACGAGACCGTCTCCGGTTGACCTGTCTTTGCGTGCAAAGAACTTCACTGAAATTGTCTGTATCATAATCCCATTGTTTAAGTGACAAATTTTCAAGTGCAAAGCATCTGAATCAAGATGTTCATTGGTTGAACTAGTTGATTAACAGTGATTTACAATGAATTCCGGTACCAAATTTTATTTGGCACCTTGGTACCGTATTGGTACCACAGGGATCACGATATTTTGATCGATTTTGGCAGGCCCTAAAAACAAAAAACCTCGAAATCATAGGGATTTCGAGGTTTTGATTTTGTTTGGTTTCTACTTGGCAGAGGAGGAGGGATTCGAACCCCCGGAACCTTGCGGTTCAACGGTTTTCAAGACCGCCGCATTCGACCGCTCTGCCACTCCTCTGTGTTTCCGGTACGTTTTGGGAGTGCAAATGTATACGTTTATCGCTTTTCGCCAAAACCAAGATCACAACTTTCTATTTTTGCTCCTCGGCGAAATCAACAAATACTTTTTTAATATCTCTATCCTCTACTTTGGCTGCATTCTTATTATAAGCATCAAGTTCCAGCAATACGATTCGCTGGTCATTTAAAATAGTCCGGAACTTTTCGATGTCTTTCTCAAACTCCGTATTTCTGCGGGCTATTTTCAGGGCATATTTTCGGGCAAATTCATCTCCCGCCGACTGCATCTTATTACGAATGTCAATGCTGATCTTTATTTTCTCCAGGATGTTTTCTTTTGACCTGCCGATAACCTCGGTGGCCTCCAATGTTCCAAAGGTAAGTACGGTTGTCCCACCAACGCCGGAAACTACTTTTGCTGTTTGCGCCTGAGACGGAGCATCCATAATGATAGGTGTAAAGCCGGTCACAGCTCCCAATGAAGCATTAATGATGGAACGGTTTTTCTTTCCTTTCTTAGCCTTTTTGTAATCGCTATTTAGCATCTTTTGGTTGGCATCCAGTTGCTGAATGAGAATCATGGCATCCGCCAAATTACTTCTATACTTCTGAAACTGATGAGCATCTTTTTTCACGAGATTTTCCGTATCGGCTACTTTTATCTTGACCTTCCGTTGGGTGCGGTTGTTTGACCGGTCAAGGGCAAAGAAAATGATTTCGGTTGTTACAGCAGTCTGCGTGTCATCTACAAAACTATAACCCGGTGTCCAGGTAAATTCATATTGTAATTGCGTATTCTCTTTTAAGGATGATTCCGGGATTCTTTTATCCGTGGTGATAAATCCTATGTTGCGAACATTATCATCACCGTTAGGATCTGAAATGTATAGTTTCAGGTTTAATACATCATCTTCCTTAATCACAAAAAGCGTGTCTCCCGGAACGACCATTATTTCAGGAGGAAGATCTTGCTGCGTCGGAGCTATTTTCAGTTTACCTATTGTTTCGGCTTTATCCGGTTGATCCTGCACAATGAATTCTAGGGTGAGCGGGCTGTTTTTGAGTAAGGCAAACTGAGTTCGCGAAGGGTTCCAGGTAAATTGTCCCTGCGATGAAATCGAAGCCCCTTCCGGCATCTGCGACTGAATAGACTTGAATACCAAAGGATCTCCGTCTGAATCATAGACAAGTTCGCTCTGAACCTGGTAGGTATTCAGGTTTGATTGCTTGACATAAACGATAGGAAGTTCCTCGACAACCGGCGGACGATTTATGTGCTTAATAGTAAACGTAATTTCTTTTCGCTCCCGCTTTCCATCTGGCAATTCCAGTTGAAAAACCACGGTGAAGTCTTTTGTTCTTTCTACCCGATCGACGAGATCAAAGGAAGGTTTCCAGTGAAAACTGCCCAACGAATCAAAGTCAACATTTAGTCCCTCAACCCCTTGAATGGAAAAGTGGAATGGTGGTGCATGAGAAGTTTTAACCTTAAACTTTAAATCCTGGTTTTCACTTAATGTATTCCAACCGGTTGAATCAGGGAAAATAAAAGAAGCCCCGGGTTGACAATTAGCAGCAACACAGACAAAAATCAAAAATGTAATCAGGAGAATATGCTTCACTTTTTTGTTGTTAAAATCGAATCGTAAATTTAAGAAGATCGAAAGCTTATGACATGCCACGTATAAAAAAGAAGCCAGCAGATACTAATTTTTTCGCCGATGTGTACGATGTTGTAAAGTTGATTCCAAAAGGACGTGTTACCAGTTATGGCGCAATTGCGCATTTTCTTGGCACTAAATCGGGTGCACGCATGGTGGGGTGGGCCATGCATGGCTGCCCCAGAGGAATCCCGGCGCATCGGGTTGTTAACGGCATCGGGTTACTAACGGGGAAACATCACTTCAAAACGCCTCATGCTATGCAGCGGCTATTGGAAAAAGAAGGAATCAAAGTAGTCAATGATAAAATCAAGCACTTTACCAGCGTTTTTTGGGATCCCACAAAGGAACTGGCAGTAAAGTGATACCGAAAAGAGAAAAAACAATCCCAAAATTGGACTGAGAAGTCCTCTAACCCTCAAAATTTCGCAAATTTTAAGGGTATCCCCCATGGCACAGGTTTAGCATAGGTATTTCCAAAGAACAACCTATGAAGACCCTCATCACAGTAGTAGTTGCCTTAGTCATTCTCACAACACCGGCACGGGCCGCTGCTCCGGGTGAAGCGATTATCATCGGCCATTCAAAGAACAAAAATGTATTTGTTTTTAAAACCGAAAAGAAGTTTGTCGGCGCAACGGTTGAAGTTTATTCCTCTCAGGGGGCATTAGTGACTTCACAGAATCTTCACAAACGAAAAATGATCATTGATTTTGGATCTGCAATGAGAGATACGTATACCATACGCGTTGTAAAGGGTACAGCGCTGCGGGAGTATCAATATGTAAAGAAATAAATGGGACTGGGGTCCGCTAACGCGGAAAGCGTGAAGTTCCAGGAAAATAGTGGGGTTGGTTTTTAATCGGGATTTAGGTCGCCTCTCAAGGGGGGTGGCCTTTTCCTTTTTAGGCCAGTTTCCGGGACGATGTCTTCCTTAAATTCCTATAGGCTGTGATTTTCGAGAGATGATCCAAAGCCCCAAGAAAGTAATTAACCCATTCACAATCAAAATCTCGATTCCGAATTTATACCCTCCTAACAAATCTTCGGAATTTAAGCTTATGATATAAGAGAGCATAGGAGAAATTATACAGATGATCGGAACAAGGTTGTCTCTTACATGACGTCTTGTAAACACACCAAATGAAAAAAGTCCAAGCAAAGGCCCATAGGTATAGCCGGCCACATTCAGTACTGCATCGATTACGGAGCGTTCATTAATTTCCTTGAAAATTATTATAATGATAAGGAAGAGCAGGGAGAAGCTGGCATGAACTATAAACTTCTGTCGCTTCTTCTGATGTTCGGGTTTTCTTTTAAAATTAAGAAAATCAATACAAAATGAAGTAGTTAATCCGGCAAGGGCGGCGTCAGCGCTGGCATAGGACGAAGCGATTATTCCTAATAGAAAGAAAATACCGACTGCAAGACCCAGTTCGTTTATGGCAAGCCTTGGAAACAATTCATCCGATGCTGCTGGGATAGGAAGATTGTAGGCAGAACTGTATATGTACAGCAATGCTCCTAAGGTTAAGAAGAGCACATTAACCACGACCAGGATCAGGCTAAACCAAAACATATTTTTTTGAGCATCACCAATTGATTTGCAGGTTAAGTTCTTCTGCATGATTTCCTGATCCATCCCTGTCATGGTAATCGCGATAAAAGCACCGCCCAGAAATTGCTTCCAGAAAAATATTGGAGCATTGGGATCTTCAAAGTAAAATACCTTTGAATAGGGACCAGATCGGACGGCCGTTATCATTTCAGGAATAGACATGCCAAGTTTTTGGGTAATTTCCCAAACGGCAATACATACAGCGGCAATCAGAAAAATTGTTTGAAAGGAATCCGTCCAAACAATTGTCTTAATCCCCCCTTTAAAAGTATAAACCCAGATGAGTACAATGGTTGTAGCCACGGTTACAAAAAAAGGAACGTTCCAGGCGTCAAAAAGAAATAGTTGTAACACGGTAGCCGCCAGATAAAGCCGAAGAGACGAGCCTATCGTGCGGGAGATCAGGAAAAAAAATGCGCCTGTTTTATAAGACCAAAAACTAAAGCGCTGTTCCAGGAAAGTATATATAGAAATAAGGTTGAGTCTATAATATAAAGGCAATAAAACTCCGATAATAACCCAATATCCAACCAGGTAGCCCATTACAATTTGAAAATACCCGAAACCAATTTTACCAACATTGCCAGGGACAGAAATAAACGTGACTCCGGAAAGGGATGATCCGATCATCCCAAAAGCCACCAGGTACCAGGGGGATTGACGGTTTGCCGTAAAAAAAGTATTTGTATCGGCTCCTCTGGAAGTGATAATTGAAATCAAAATCAAGACCGCAAAATAGACGGTCAGAATAGAAACAACCAGAAATGGCGTCATGAGAGAATAAAATTCAGCTGGCAAAGAATCAGTAAATCAGCTAAAATCCAAATGGCAGCCTTTTGTTTATATTCATAAAAGCCGTGTCGTTTACGGAAGTACCATAAACTCGCCTCCTATTGGAGCCTTTTGGAATGGGCAGGTGGCCAATAAGAAATGTGCTTAGGTAAAAGACATTGACTCATAAAAGATGAAAATGCATTAACTTTGCACTTTAAAAATTTCCGAGGTTATGAAACACGGTTATCAGGAAAAGGAACTAGTGGAGGTTCTGGAAGCAGTTGAGACCACTGACTTGATGGATCTGATAGTCTTTAATGATGATGTAAATACATTCGACCATGTCATTTCAACGCTGATCCGGGTTTGTAAACACACTCCCGAGCAGGCAGAGCAATGCACATTAATGATCCATTATAAAGGAAAGTGCGCTGTTAAAAACGGAACATTTGATTTTCTCAAGCCTATGCGAGAATCTATTTGTGAAGCAGGCATAGAAGCAAGGATTTTGTAAAACAGTAAATCATTCATCGCATTTTGGACTATCCTTCAAGACTTATTGAAAATGCCGTAAACCAGATCGCAAAACTTCCCGGGATCGGGAAGAAGACTGCTTTAAGGTTAGCATTACATCTTGTCAGGGACAAGGAGGAGAATACAGTAGCCCTAACCGATGCTTTGAATAATTTAAGAGCAAAAATTAAATTCTGTACCATCTGTCACAACATTTCTGATAATGACGTGTGCTCCATTTGTATTAGCCATAAACGTGATCGGGCCATTTTGTGCGTTGTGGAAGATGCCAGGGATGTTATGGCCATTGAAAACACGGCGCAATTCCATGGATTGTATCATGTACTAGGTGGCGTCATCTCTCCGATGAATGGTATTGGTCCGGCCGATCTGAAAATTGAATCGCTAGTAAACCGTTTGAATCATGGTCAATCAGAGATCAAAGAAGTAATACTTGCCTTGTGTCCCACCATGGAAGGTGATACCACAGCCTTCTACATTAATAGGAGAATTAAAGACCTGGCGCTGACAGTTAGCGTTATCGCGCGAGGCGTACCGGTAGGTGGTGATCTTGAGTACGCGGATGAAATCACCCTGGGTAGAAGCATTCTGGGCAGAACTCTTTTCAGTTAGTGTTAACTACCTTTCGTTAGCAACCTGCCACCCAAAATTTTCGTTAAGTCAAGCCGGAATCTTCCAACTTCCGATTTTAATTATTTTCTTTGCGCGCTCTCATTTCTATAACTATGAACAAACTTTCCAATCGAATCGAAGCTATACAGGAATCGGCAACACTGGCAATGGCTGCTAAGGCCCGTGAATTTAAAACAAGGGGGATTGATGTGATTGGTTTAAGCTTGGGCGAACCCGATTTTAAAACGCCTCTACACATTTGTGAAGCTGCAAAAAAAGCGATCGATGAAGGGAAGTATTTTGCTTACCCTCCTGTAGCCGGTTATCAGGATCTGCGGGAAGCACTGGCGGCCAAGTACCAAAAGGAAAACAACGTACCTTATAAAGCCGAAAATTTTGTTGTTTCTAACGGCGCTAAGCAATCCATTGCCAATGCGATGTTGGCCTTGCTTAATCCGGGAGACGAGGTGATTGTCTTTTCGCCTTATTGGGTAAGTTACGATGCATTGGTTCGACTCACTGAAGCAACCCCCGTTATTCTTAAAGGAGGAATTGAAAATGATTTCAAAGTAACTTCTGCTCAGGTGGATGCTGCAATAACGCCTAAAACCAAGGCTATTATTTTTTCTTCCCCATGTAATCCAACAGGTTCCGTATTCTCCAGAAAGGAACTTCAGGATATTGCCAACGTGGTGTTGAAGCATCCCGGCGTTTTAGTCATTGCCGATGAGATCTATGAACATATTAACTTTACGGGCGAACAAGTAAGTATCGCTTCATTTCCGGGAATGTTTGACCGGACTATTACCGTAAACGGCTTTGCAAAAGGTTTCGCGATGACCGGTTGGAGAGTAGGCTACATTGCTGCTCCGAAATGGATAGCGGATGGCTGCAACAAAGTACAAGGACAAATTACATCTGCGAATTGTTCCATCGCGCAGCGCGCAGCGCTTGCTGCTATCACCGGAGATATAGAGCCCACCAATAAGATGGTGGAAGAGTACCGTAATCGCAGGGAAATTGTTTATAAACTTCTAAAAGAGCTCCCCGGAGTAAAGACGAACTACCCTGAAGGTGCCTTTTATTTTTTCCCCGATGTCAGCGCTTACTATGGAAAATCTGATGGAAGTTTTACTATTAAAAATGGAGATGATTTTTGCCTGTACATGCTTGAAAAAGGACATGTCGCACTGGTGCCAGGAGGCGCCTTTGGTGATGATAATTGCGTTCGACTTTCTTATGCCGCTTCTGAAAAGGATTTAAAGGAGGCACTGAAGAGAATAAAAGCAGCGTTAGCGGAATTGCATTAATTATTATTTCAGGCGGGCTTTTACGTGCTGAATTTTTTCCTCCATCAGGTTAAAAAATTTATTTCGGTCTTTTTCTCCTGTGGTGCTGATAAGAATAGATTTAGTGGTCAGGTTAACTAAATAATCTTCAGTTTGTTTACAAAAGCCCTCATGTGTGGTCGTGAGGATATTCAATGTATTATAGGGTATAAACGTTGCCCGCTTATCACCCATTCTGAAAAAAATGGTGTTATCGCCAATCAGCAAATCATTTTTATAGAGGTTAAATTTAAAATCCGCCTTCTCTTTATAGCCTACGGTTGCCCATCCACGGATTTCTTTTATGATGAGTAAATATTCGTCGCATAATTGTAAAGCATATTTCGGATCAGCCAGAAAACCACATTCGTGATAAAATTCTATTTGACGAAGTGTGACATTAAGGGTTTCCTCACTCCATATTTCGATCTTTGGAATTTCCGTATACCGCTTCCATATTCTTTCACCCAATGTGATCAAGTCTCGGGGAACCAACTCCGGGCTAAATTTTACGCCGCGGTAATCTTCCTTGCGAAGAACAGAATTCATCCAAAAGAACATTTTGAAGGGTCCGAGCAAGGGAGAGTTGAAATAATAAAATACCGGGGTGTCTTTTGCAAAGTAGATGATTTGTTTGTCCGGAAGGGGCAGCAGCGTTTCCAGACTTGTCAAGATGGACGTAAGCCACTTATCGAACGTAAAATTTTGGGAGTCAACCATCCGGCAGTGAAAAGAAACCATTTCGCCGGAATTCGACAAAATGCTATCCACGGAGACTCCATACTGATTACGCAATATGCTGACTTCATCAAGCGACAGAACAGTTTCTCCGCGGATTCTCCGATAGGCACTATCCCGGCTAATATTTAAGGCTTCAGCCATTTCCTCAGCAAGGGAAAGGTTAGGGGCAATCCTTTTCTTAACCTGCTCCAAAAATGCTGACTGAATGTTATCCGTGACGGTCATTTGCAAATAATACTACTAAACTTTACCAGCATTTGCAAAAAATGCAACTCGGCATTGAGCGATAACGATTTGTTCTTCCGAAGGGGTTTATCAAAGTGTCTTTTAGCCCTTTGCTTTACACTATTTTTTCAATGATTCAGGGTCTAAGGCTACTGCAACGGGAGTTGTATTTTTTGAATAACAAAATTTCTCCATCAGAACAATACGCTGTCCGTGTTTGAAATGAGCATTCTAATTTGGTAGTGAAATCGAAAGAAGCATTGTAAAAGCTTAACCGCAAATAAATATGAAACCCTTAACAGATTTTCTGCATCCGGAATTCTCAATAGCGCTAAACCAGGCGTTGCAGGGGCGGCAACGGTACACCATCTTAGTAATCGATGACAACAATGGGTTCCGCGATTACCTGCGCGAAGCCCTTAAAACTACCTTTACCATTCAAGAGGCTGAAGACAGCCAGCGAGGGCTTGATTTAGCCGCGCAAATATTACCAGATCTGATCATTACAGATCTAATAATGCCGGACCTACAAGGAGAATCACTTTGTTTTCGACTAAAGCAGAATGAAAAAACAAGTCATATTCCGATTATTATATTGACCAGCGAGGGTGATCAATACACCAGAGTTAAAAGTTTTTATCTCGGTGCAGATGATTATATGACGAGGCCCTTTCAATTGGTTGAACTTCAGATTCGTATTCAGAATCTGATCCAATCGCGCAAAGTACTTCAAAAGAAGTACAGCAAACACATAGAATTAAAACCATCTCCCGTTGAAGTTCAGTCAGAAGATGAACTTTTTTTAAAGCGTGTAATGGAGGTTGTTGAAAAAAATATGGACAACCCAATGTTTGGATCAGAACAATTTGCTGAGCAAATGGGGTTAAGCCAGACGCGTCTTTATCGAAAACTTATAACACTAACCGGCTATGCTTCCAACGATTTTATTCGAAGAATGCGGCTCAAGCGTGCCGCTGATTTGCTACAGAAGCATGCTGGGAATGTCGGCGAAGTAGCTTATCAGGTCGGATTCAACAGTTTATCCTATTTCGCAAAATGTTTTAAAGAATTACATCAATATTCTCCCCGGAACTATGCTAAACGGGGGTGTATATAATCCTACTTATTAAGTCGTTTGCTTTAATCAACCGTCATCGCCCTTTTACCTGGAGGTGGCGGTTATTTTGCTTTAAAATCAATCAAATTATACCCGTCAAAATGCCTGTCGGGCTTATGAGTGGATTTTGACGTTGGCAAGTGGACCCCATTTTTCAACCACCGGGTAGTATATTCCCTCAAAACGAGGATTTACCGCCATAAACCTTTCCTGATCGGTTTTGCTTTTCATTGCGTAACTTTAATGCTCAATTTGCGCCAGACTTGAAATTTTTAGACAACATACCGGGGACATGGAAACGTGCTTATCTGTGGCTGTGTTTTTGGTACGCCATAAATTACGGTGTAGGTACATTTATTGAGTGGAAGCTTAATACGCCCCATTCATACGTTTTTTGGAATGCTTTATACTTATTTGAGGCGCTTTGTATCTTAATTGTCGGCATCTTTTTTTACTGCAACTGGTTATTTAGGTTCAGTATCTACATCCAGGTGACCGGCCATTTGGCTGGCGCAATGCTGCATTTTTTGATCATGGGCTCGCTATCCTATTACCTGGAAAACCATCGTGAAGGGTATATTGGATGGGATATTTGGAAAGACCACCTGATCGGGCTGCTGCGCTGGGAGGGTCTTCACTTTCACGATCAATACATTATTACGGTAGGTGTTTACTACGTTATCCGTTACTTTCAGGGCCTACAACGTCAAGAGAAGGAAAAGAGCGAACTCACCCTGAAAAACCGCGAAATGCAAATTTCGCTGTTGAAGTCACAGATCAATCCCCACTTCTTGTTCAATACTTTGAATTCCATCAACACATTGATAGGGTCAAGTAAAGAACAGGCCCGGAAAGTGATTACACAACTCTCCGACATATTTCGTTATGCTCTTGATTCGCATGGTGACCAGATGGTGAAACTCATTCATGAACTTGATTTTATAGACAACTATATACGTATCCAGCAGGTCCGCTTTGGTGACCGGATGAAATTTGTAAAGCAAGTTGATTTTACATGCCTGAGTGTCGAGATACCACCCATGATACTCCAGCCGCTCGTTGAAAATTCTGTTAAGTATGGCATTGCTCCCAAAGATGAGGGAGGTACAATCATTCTGACCGTAAAACGTTTTAACGGTATGATATTTTTTGAAGTAAAGGACGATGGCCTGGGATCAAACGCCCAGAAAGTAATGGATGGTAGCTCGAGTGGTGGTGTTGGACTTAATAATACCGATCAACGATTAAAGAGCATCTTCGGGCCTGGATCGGGCTTGCGTATCCGGTCAAATGAATGGGGGTATTCGGTGAGTTTTTTTATCCCTTTTGAAGAAGCTAATGAAGGACAATTAACAATAGACGATTTAAATAGCAAAGCTGTATGAACATAACCTGTGTGATTGTAGATGATGAAAAGTTAGCGCGTGACCTGTTGCAAGAGTATTTACAACAAATGCCAAATATTCAAGTATTGGGAGAATGCTCAAAAGGCAAAGACGCCGTTGAAACCATTGATAAATTGAAACCGGATCTGATTTTTCTGGATGTACAAATGCCCGGTATGACAGGCTTTGATGTCCTGGATGAAATAACGCACGATCCTTATGTTATCTTTTGCACGGCGTATGACCAGTATGCCATAAAAGCATTTGAGAAAAATGCAGTGGATTATATTTTAAAGCCATTAGATCAGGAGCGCTTTAAACTTGGTGTGGAACGTGCCATTAACCGGATGAAAATTGAGCAGAACAACGTAGGCGAATTGCTGCGCAACCTGAAAACGGAGAACAAGACTTCATACGATTCTCACATCTTTGTTCAAAAGTCTGAGAAACTTCTAAATCTACCCGTAGATGAAATTGTCTACCTTGAAGCTTCCGGAGATTACACTATTCTGACCACTAAAAATGATCAGTTTGTTAGCTCATCAGGCATTGGTAAGCTGGAAGAAATTTTAAATCCGGAAACATTTATTCGCGTTCACCGCAGTACAATCATTAACATCAATAACCTGAAGGAAATTGAAAAGCATTTTAATGGCGGAATGGTAGTGAAAATGTTGAACGGAAAAAGTTTTCCGGTGAGTCGTACGTATGCCAAGCTGATTCGAAAGAAAGTGGTATAATTTTTTTGAATTGGCCGGCCTTTAGTTTGTCCATAAGGTAAGTCTACAGGGATTGGTGAGCGCAGTACTCTTAAGTTGTTCGGCAAAATACCATTCGCCGCAGACCTGATGAAATAGCCACGGCCTTTAGCTCGTGGACTTGATGCCACTAAAGGATTCGGCTTCAGCCGAACTTGCAGCTTTTGATGGGATGGTGGTATGATTCAAGGCAACATTTTTTCCTCAATACACGGGTATTTTTTCGCCTTCAGAATAGCGTATCTCTACTTCTTTTCCGTGCAGCGTTAAAATTTCCGTGAGTTTTTTTTCCATCACTTGTTGGGCCTGTGCAATAAATTGTGCCTGTTCAGCATATTTTTTTGCATCCCCGGTAAACGCATTCATGGCCTTCGATCTGTCTTCCATAGTTATCCAATTCACAATTCCATTTTCATCTTCTAACTTCATATCATGTAAAGATTCTATGGAGAGTAATTGGGGTTTGGGTAAAATTACCAGGGCTTTACCATCCTTGATTTGAATGGTAAATTTTTTATTCAAATCGAATCCCGCCTTTGCTTCGAAGCTTCCCCTGATGTTAATTTTTTTTGTGCTTCCCAGCCAGGTGTTGGTCCATTCATATTGATGTTGAAACTTTTGCGAGAGGGTAGCCAACTCAAGAATAGGAGTTTGTTGTTGAAGGACAACGATGTTGTTCACGGTGATCTCCGGGGTAAACTGAAATGCTTCTGAAATGTCGTGCCCTATTTGCTTGGCGCCCGCATAGCTACGTTCCGCTAATCGCGAGGGAATCACAACAACAATGACATAGGCCGTAACGCTTAGGGTGATGAGCAGGATAATGATGAGGATAAGTTTCCGGGTAGCAAACATGCTGCTGTTCTTTCAACTCAATGTACTACACTAAATTGTTTCACGCAATGGCGCAAAGTCGCAATGTTAGGTTTAAAAAATCAATTGAAATGCAGGTTAAAATTTATCCATGCGCCAAGTCAATTGGAGCGGCGCTGGTGTTCTAGCATATTCTAAATTTAAAGCATATGCTGTACAGTCTTTTTTCAGGATTTCCATTGCGCCCTTGCGCCTTTGCGTGCCGAATAGTACTTATTTTTTAGGCAACTCAAATCTCATCCGCACTTTCACCTTATCCCGAAGGGAATTCTCATTACGTTTGGTGGGTGTCCACTTCGGACCTTGTTTAACAAGCCGGATGACTTCTTCGTCACATCCATCGCCGATACCTCTTAGCACGTTGAAGTCGGTGAGTTGCCCGGAAGATTCAACGGTAAACTGAATCGTTACTCTGCCTTCCACTTTATTCTCCAGCGCTTGCTCCGGATAACGAAGGTTTTTCTCCAGGTATTGTTTAAATGCTTTCCGTCCTCCGGCGGGAGTTGCCAGTTCCAGATTTGAGGATAAATTATCATCTAAATTAACGTCGGCCCCATACCCAACGACTACGACTTCACTAAGTTGTGAAATGTCTTCACTCAGTCGAACATCCAATTGATCCCCTTGTCCGACTTCAAGCTCCGTGCCCATAAATCCAATAAATGAAAAGACCAGGTTTGAATGCTGTTGATCCACTGAGATTTGATAATTACCCAGGGCATCTGTTACCGTGCCAATGTTTGTTCCTTTGATCATGACATTTACACCCGGCAATTCCGAGCCGTCTACTGAAACAACTTGCCCCTTTATGATTCTTGAATTTACGGGTGCATCCAGAGCGGATCTTTCCGCCTGAGCACCTGCTGCGCCCTTTCGGTCCGCTCCAGCCTCACGAGTATTATCTCTTCGTGCTTCAGATTTCTTTAGTGCTCCTTGCGACAGCGTTTCGGGAGGTACCGCTTGCGCAATTTTCTCTTTCACGATAATTTCAGCCGCCGCGTGAACTTCATCCGTTTTTGGTTCTTCCGTGAGTTGAGGTTTTTCTTCCTGTACAGGTTGTGCTGCTGAGGAGACCTCACCCTCATCTTTCTGTTGATCGGCAATTACAGGTGTCGGAGATTTTGATTTTGCCTCTTCAGGTTTTGCGAGACTTAAAAGATTCTTATCAACAATTTCAACTGAATCCGTGGCAACTGTTTCTTTCTGTTCCCCTTTTTCGGATGATGGAGGATTAACTTCATCTCTGACAGCTAAATCTTTGGAAGGCTGGTCTTTTGTTTCCCTAATGATAATAAATGTGGAGATGGCTACTAATAATAATCCGGCTGCAATTCGTGCGGGCCATACCCATAATGAAATAACTTTTCCGGCTTTGCCTTTGACACGGGTTTGCAGTGAGGCCTGAAGACTTTCTAAATCTGCATCCAGGTGCTGAGGTGTAATTTGTCCTGCGCCTTCAAGAGCTTCCCCGAGAAAAGGGTCACCTAAGGCCTTCTTTTCCAGGGCATGCATTTCTGAAGGTGTTAGTTCACCTTTCAGGTATTTTTCGATATCGTCTTTAAGATCAGCCATGCTGCTCCATACAAATCTTCAGGTTGCGTTTACCATTTTGGATGTAACTTTTTACTTTGTTATCCTCAAAACCCGTGAGTTGAACGATCTCTTTGTAACATTTCTGCTGCATGTAAAACAATTTTATACAATGCTTCTGTTCCGTTACCAGTTGTTCGATACAGAGCTCTAATTTACTGAGATTTGATTCCATTTCAGGTTCGTCTTCCAGATGCGCAAACGCATCACTTTCCATAAGATGGGCCGAAATTTCCTCGAAATTCTTTCCTTTTCTGGCCCTCAGGTGCATTAAACAATAATTTCGGGAAGTTACGTACAGCCAACTTTTAAAGTGTGTTACATCGTGTTCTCTCAAACTTGTAATAAGCCTTTCAAAAATTTGCATGACCGCATCCCTGCTTTCCTCACGGTCTTTCAGGTACTTCAGGCATACGCCATACACCAGGGTCATATACCGATCGTACAGTTCCCCTAAAATTATCAACTCACCGGATTCCTTGTAGCGTTGAATCAGTTCATTATCCGGCAGCTTTTTATTTTTTCCCGCGGAAAGCATTTTTGAAAAATAGTAAAAAAATAATTAGGCGACTTATGGAATCGTTCCGAAGACAGCATCTCATGAACAAAACAAAATTATTTGCTATGAAAAAGTCAATCTGGATTCTCGCATCCCTACTGGTGTTGTCGTTCGGCTTTAAGGCACCCCAGCTACGCACCATAACGGGCAAAGTAACTTCCGCCGATGATGGAAGCGGTATTCCCGGGGTCAATGTAGTCTTAAAAGGAACTTCAAATGCAGTGGTCACCAGTGCTGAGGGAAAATATGGCATTACAGTTCCGGCGCAAGGTGGAACGTTGATGTTTTCTTTCGTGGGATACGTCAGCAGGGAATTAAAAATCGGAACAGGAAATACCCTGAACGTTACGTTAACATTAGATCAAACTTCGCTTAATGAGGCAGTGGATTCAGGTTATTCAAAATCAAGAAGAAGTTACAAAAAGGATCAAATGGGGGCTCCTGCCGAGTCAAAGGCGATGTATGATATGGCTTATGTTCAACCGCAGGAGAATTACCAGCCACAGGGAAATACAGAGGAGTACGATGCGGTCAATGAGAACATTTTTCATGAGGCTGCCAAAAATCCATTGTCGACATTTTCGATTGATGTTGACGCTGCTTCATACAGCAACGTCCGCAGATTCATCAACAATGGCCAACGGCCACCGAAAGATGCTGTGCGCATTGAAGAAATGGTTAACTATTTTGATTATGACTATGAACAACCAAAAGGCGAACATCCTTTTGCTGTAATAACAGAAATTTCAACTGCACCCTGGAATAGCAATCATAAACTCGTTCATATTGGTTTACAAGGCAAAAAGATATCAACAGAAAATTTACCGCCTTCTAACCTTGTTTTTCTTATTGATGTTTCCGGTTCAATGGATGAACCAAACAAGTTACCATTATTGAAGACTTCATTTAAAATGCTCGTGGAACAACTTCGTCCCCAAGATCATGTGGCTATTGTAGTGTATGCCGGCGCTGCCGGACTTGTGCTCGAGCCAACCGCTGGTGATGAAAAGAATAGAATAATTGAAGCGCTTGACAACCTTGAAGCCGGAGGATCAACTGCAGGTGGTGCTGGAATCAACCTGGCATATGCGGTAGCGAAAGAACATTTTAAATCCAACGGGAACAACCGTATAATCCTGGCTACAGATGGAGACTTTAATATTGGTGAATCCAGCAATGCATCCATGGAAAGGTTGATCGAACAAAAAAGAAAAGATGGGATATTCCTGACCGTATTGGGTTTTGGCATGGGCAACTATAAGGATTCTAAAATGGAAATACTGGCCGATAAGGGAAATGGAAATTATGCTTATATCGACAACATTACGGAGTCCCGTAAAGTATTGGTGAATGAGTTTGGAGGAACACTTTTCACCATTGCAAAGGATGTAAAATTGCAGATTGAGTTCAATCCGGCGAAGGTGAAAGCTTATCGTTTGATTGGCTATGAAAACAGAATGTTAAAAAGTGAAGACTTCAATAACGACAAGAAGGATGCCGGCGAGTTGGGATCTGGTCACACCGTAACGGCTTTATATGAAATTATCCCCGTCGGCGTAGAGAGTGAATTTGATAAAATAGATGACCTCAAGTATCAAAAAACTAAGATCGATCCGGTGGCTGTCAACTCAAAAGAATTGATGACCATTAAGCTTCGGTACAAGAAACCCGATGAAGACGTCAGCACACTTATAGTTCATCCATTGGTAGATTCGAACATCACCCTGGCTAAGACGTCCGACAATTTTCGTTGGTCAGCTTCCGTGGCAGCGTTTGGAATGTTGCTGCGGGAATCCGAATACGTTAAGAATTTCACGTATGATCAAGTCGTGCAGATGGCGCAACATGCAAAAGGTGATGATCACGAAGGTTATAGGATTGAATTCATCAACATGGCTAAGTCTTTTGGAGTAGTGGCAAGTCGCTAAGCTTGAGCTGTCATTAATGTTAATCTTTTAAATGAAAGCCTTCCAACTTAATTTTTGGAAAGGCTTTCGTTTTTAGTTCAACTTGCTTTAGTAATTCACAAAGTTGTACTTTGGGATTTATTCCTGGAGGACATGATCAAAATTAGTGCTGTTGTTATAACCTTTAATGAGGAAAAGAGTATAAGCCGCTGCATAAATTCCTTGAAATCTGTAGCCGAAGAAATCATTGTTGTCGATTCTTTTTCAAAGGATACGACAAAGGCTATTTGTCTTAATGCCGGCGTGCAATTTGTTGAGCATATTTTTGAAGGGCACATCCAACAAAAGAACTTTGCGTTAACATTAGCCTCTTATGATTTTGTTTTATCCCTGGATGCTGACGAGTACCTGTCGGAAGAGCTTATAGATTCCATTAAGCAGGCTAAGAACAATTCCACGCACCAGGCCTATAGCATGAATAGGTTAACGGGTATTGCCGGTAGGTGGATCTATTCAACAGATTGGTACCCGGACAGGAAGATAAGATTATGGAACAAAGCAATTGGAAAGTGGGGCGGATATAATCCGCATGACACAGTCATATTAAATACAGGAATATCTGTTTCTCATCTCAAGGGCAATTTAATGCACGATGGTTATGAAGACTATCTTGATTTAATGACTAAAGCCAATCAATATGCAAAGATATTCGCCCGTGCCCATCAGCATAAAAAATCAAGCTCAGTTTTTAAGGTGCTTTATAAAAGCATATTTACCTTCTTTAGAAACTATATTATAAAATTCGGATTTATGAGCGGGTTCGATGGATTGGTGATTTCATTTACGAATACATGGTATACTTTTTTTAAGTATGCTATGTTGAGAGAATTAAATAAGTCACAAAAAGTTAGAGAGGGAGATGAGACAAAGTAATTTGCCGGGTAACGGTTCCACTTCCATTTACCCTGTTCACCATTTTGAAAAATTTATGTCATGAAAGTTTCAGGCTTTACGTTTGTCCGGAATGCCATTAAATATGATTATCCGATTGTGGAAGCGATCCAATCGATTCTCCCACTGTGCGATGAAGTGGTGGTCGCGGTGGGTAATTCTGAGGACGGCACGTTAGACCTGATCAAAAGCATCCCTTCTCCTAAAATTAAAATTATCGAAACAATATGGGATGATAGTATGCGAGAAGGTGGTAGGGTTCTGGCGGTTGAAACGGATAAAGCATTTCGGGCTATCTCTCCCGATGCGGATTGGGCATTCTATATACAGGGAGATGAAGTGATCCACGAAAAATACTTACATGAAGTAAAACAGGCGATGACCAGGTATAAGGATGATTTTCAGGTTGAAGGCCTGCTATTCCACTACGTGCACTTTTACGGATCCTATGATTACATAGGCGAATCATACCGGTGGTATAGACGTGAGATTAGAGTGATAAGAAATAACGCAAGCATTTTCTCTTACAAGGATGCGCAAGGGTTCAGAAAAAAACCGAATAGTAAGTTGCGCGTTAAACTGATCGATGCCTTTATCTACCACTATGGCTATGTACGCGAACCAAAAGCCATGCAAGGTAAACACCGTTCATTCAACAAGTATTGGCACGACGATCACTGGGTGGATAAGAATATTGCCGCGGTAGAAGAATTCGACTACTCCAACATTGATGCACTTACTGTATTTAAAGGCACGCATCCTCAGGTGATGAAAAAAAGAATTGACACCATGAACTGGAAGTTTGATTATGACCTTTCAAAGAAACGATTTAAGCTCAAAGACCGGTTCAAGAGCTTTGTTGAAAGACTCACAGGCTGGAGGCCAAGCGAGTATCGTAATTACAAAATCACGTAGTAGAACCGCTATAACGAAATGGATTTTATTCGATCCTGGTGAATTGCCAATATATCAAAGTGCTTCCATCTCATCATATCCTCCCGGTCAATGGGGATAATTTCGGTGCTAACATCCCAATCATCGAAATGATGGATTATGTACCCACGGGCATGTAGCAAATCATAAAGTTCATTTCTTTCCTGCTTCGTAAGTTTCCCGAAACACTCGGCAATGACCGTTGGTTTATTGGTTTCTAAAAGATTGGTAATCGATTCCAGTACAGTTTTGTCATAGCCTTCTGTATCTACTTTAATAAAGGAGAGTAACGGCAGCCTGTTGCTTAAATTTCCTTTTAGATATTTTTCAAGGTTAATGCCCTTAACTTTTTCTTGGAGGGTAAAATTGCCATGCCGGTTGGATTCATTATTCCCAACGCCACCATTGTTGAAACTTGCTTCTGAAGATGTAAAAAAATATTCTCCATCTTCGCTGGTAATGGCGTAGGGAAGAGGCGTAATATTTATCTTTTCTTTATTAAGAGAAGTGTTAACTGTGAGAATTTTAAAAACGTGAGGGTTTGGATCAAAAGCAAGAACATTCCCTTTGGCCCCAGCCGCCAATGCCATTGGAACCGTGGTATCCCCCATATGTGAACCAATATCTACGGCCAGATCGCCCTCCTTTATAAACTTTCTAAAAAAATCTACACCGCCTTGCGTAATTTTTTTTGGTTTTTCAAGAGGATTTAACCAGACGGCAAAATCTATTTTACCATCTTTTTGGAGATTAAAGGTTTCTATTTTATGACCGTATTCCCTGAAGGCCCTTTTTGTTTTCCACTTGTCTAATTTTCTCTTCAGGTAGTTGAGCATATCAAATAGTTGAGCAGCGTAGATTTGAATTGGTTACGGAAATCATTGTGAAGGTACAAAATCTAATTTCAAAAAGACTGAATTTCCCAGCGGAGAATCAGCACCAAAATAACGAAATAGTGTTTTTACGAGTCAAGTTAAAGGCTTTTGAATCCATCGAAGTAATATATATTTTTAGACCCAGATGGAACTAGAAGAGGCCCCCAGACAACAGTACTCAGACCAGGAGAAGCAAAACATCTTCAATAACGAGTTTATGCCCCATATAAACTCCATGTACAACTTTGCCTACCGTCTGACCCTGGATCAGGATGACTCAAAGGACCTCGTACAGGATACCTATTTGAAAGCTTATCGGTTCATCGATTCTTTTCAGCAAGGAACTAATGCCAAGGCATGGCTGTTTCGAATTTTAAAAAACAGCTTCATAAATGACTACCGTAAGAAGAGCAAAGAGCCTTCGAAGGTAGATTACCAGGAGGTAGAAAGTTATTATAACTCCGAGGAGGTTGACCGGCAAATAACGCCCGATCTGCGTGTGGAGGCGCTGAAAGACATGATCGGCGATGAAATTTCAAATGCCCTCAATTCTCTCGATGTGGATTTCAGGACAGTCATTATACTTTGCGACCTGGAAGGATTTAAGTATGATGAAATGGCGAAGATTCTTGACATCCCGATAGGAACGGTGCGAAGCCGATTGCACAGGGCGCGCAATCTTCTGAAAGAAAAACTTAGTGAATACGCTAAACAAATGGGTTATAAAAATGCATAAGCCTATGAGTAATCCCGACCAGAGCCAAATGAAGCAAGATTGTGAAAACCAGCGTGAATGCATGGAAATGCTTCAGATGATTGTTGATGGAGAAGCATCTCCTGAACAAAAAGATCACTTTTTAAAGCATCACCTGGAGGAATGCATGCCTTGCTACAAAAATTATCATTTGGAAGTAGCGATCCGGCAACTTCTGAAAATGAAGTGCTCGGGCCAGGCACCTCAAGAATTGGTGGATAGTATTAAAGCTAAAGTAATTCAAAACTTAACCCATTAATGGCGGGGAAGGCGCTCATTTTTTCCGCACCCTCCGGCTCGGGCAAAACTACTATTGTTAGACATCTTCTTGCTACAAATCCTGATTTAGGCTTTTCTATCTCTGCTTCCACACGCGACAAGCGCGGCCGTACGGAATCACATGGCAAAGATTACTATTTTCTTTCCCCTAAAGAATTTAAAAAGAAAATTGATGGAGATGAGTTTGTGGAATGGGAGGAAGTTTATGAAGGAAATTTTTATGGAACACTAAAGTCAGAAATTGAGCGCATCTGGCAGGCAGGAAAGAATGTAATTTTTGATGTAGATGTAAAAGGCGGACTAAACCTTAAAAAATATTTTGGTGATCGGGCATTGGCTGTGTTTGTTAAAGTCCCCTCATTGGATATCCTTAAAGAACGCTTGCGAGACCGTGGCACGGAATCAGAAGAAAGCCTTTCCCGAAGATTGTTCAAGACGAACTTTGAAATGTCTTTTCAGGATCAGTTTGATGTTGTTTTGGTGAATGAAAATCTTGAAAAATCTCTTAAACAAGCGCAAGGGATTTATGATTCGTTCAAACAAATTCAGTTGGGTTAGAGTGTTGCATAACTTACCTTTGAGTCGCGATGCCTAAGCTAAGTCCGCTGTATTATGCCATTCAGTCGTTGAAGTTTTTCTACTATAGAAGGATACTTCACAAAGAATTCCTTACGGCCCACGATAATGTTTTTGATATTGATGTTCGGTTTGTAATTCAGGATGGAATGGGAAGAAGAATATTCAAGCAAGGGTCTTTTCAGCCAGACTATGCGAACTTTATTTTAAACCTGCCACTACAAAAAAACGACGTGATTTTGGATATTGGCGCGAATGTCGGATGGTATTCAATGGTCTTGGGTAAAGGAAAAAACAAGGACATAAGAGTTTTTTCGTTTGAGCCGGAGCCTTTGAATTTTTCCTTGCTGGAAGAGAATTTGAAAATCAATAATCTGAAAAATGTAGTGGCCGTCAATAAAGCAGTTTCAGACCGGAAAGGAGAAGCTACATTGCACTTATACGAACGAAAAAATACGGGCAGACATTCATTATTGGACATTAATTCCCACATGAATAAGACCGTGTTGGTGGAAACTATTGTGTTGGATGAATTTCTTGCGGAAAACAATGTTGACTTCAAATCTGTGAGATTTATTAAAATCGATATTGAAGGATTTGAATTCTTTGCCCTCCGCGGGGGTCAACAAATGCTGAAGCACCTTCCATTCATGCTCCTGGAGTTTTCTTTATCGTTGATCCGAAAAGGGGGTGATAGCCCGGCCGACTTTATTTTCTGGCTTCAGGCACTCGGTTATAATTTTTACAACATTGATGACGCGCAGCCAAAGGTGTTGAGCTCCAAGGCGCTTCTGGACATGACCGGGGTTGTGGACTTGTTTCTTGTTAATAAGGATATTGATACATTCAATAACGGGTGAAAATCGGTCTCTTTTTCGGTTCGTTTAATCCCATTCACATGGGGCACTTGATTATTGCCAACCTCATGACTGAAACCACAGACTTAAAGAAAGTTTGGTTTGTGGTTTCCCCGCAAAATCCATTTAAGCCCAGCAAAGGATTATTGCACGAGTTCGATCGTTATGATATGGTGAGGGCTGCAATCCACGACAACTATAAACTGGAGGTATCGGATGTGGAATTTCATCTTCCAAAACCAAGTTACACCATTCATACGTTGGTGCACCTGAGTGAAAAACACCCTGAAAAGAAATTCAACGTAATTATCGGTGAAGACAACCTGGTCAGCTTCACAAAATGGAAAAACTACCAACAAATTCTCGAGCACTATGGATTGTATGTTTATCCAAGACCCCATGCGCAACGTTCTGAGCTAAAAGAGCATCCTAATGTCAGGCTCGTAGATGCCCCCACGCTCGATATATCAGCAACATTTATACGTAACTGCATCCGAAAAAAACAATCTGTACGTTATCTTGTTCCGGATGCGGTGGAGGAGATGATCAGGGCAAAAGGTTTTTATCTGGATTAAAACTACTTATCGACAGGTTCATGCGTTTGCAAACGTTACCTTACGGATTGCCCCAATTATTTCTGGGACTTTCACTTCTCTTCGTTTCTGCATATGCCCTGGCGAGTGCCGGAGGCGTTCGAGGCATTGTGAGGGATGAAAAAGGTGAACCCCTTGCCTATACTACCATTTTTGTGAAACAAACTGGAAGCGGTACAATTGCCAATGTAAATGGCAATTATGAAATAACACTTCCCCCTGGTCACTATGAATTGGTCTTCCAGTATCTGAGTTATGAAACCGTTGTAAAACAAGTTGAAATTACAGACAGTTTTATTGAAGTTGATATCGTGCTGCGACCGGAAGCGAAGTTACTCGAAACGGTAACCATCATGAGCAATGAGGAAGATCCAGCGTACACCATTATGCGAAAAGCGATCGCAAAGGCAAAGTACCACACGCAACAAATTGATAAATATTCGGCACGTGTCTACATTAAAGGTGCAGGTCAACTAAAGGATTATCCGTGGCCGGCCAGAAGAGCAATAAAAAAAGTGGGGATTGAAAAAGGCCAGGTTTTCGTTACCGAGTCCATCAGCGAAATTAAATACACTCGCCCCAGCAAGTTTGAAGAAAAAGTGATCTCCATTCGAAGTGATGGCATGGACAACAACACTTCACCCAATCCCTATATTTTTGGAAGTTTCTATGAGCCGGAGGTGGCCGAAACGATTTCTCCGCTTTCACCCAAAGCGTTTTCGTATTACCGGTTTGAATACATGGGTACCTTTAAAGATCGGACCTATGAAGTGAGTCGTATTAAAGTTATTCCCCGTTCAAAGGGCGACAACGTGGTGGATGGAGTAATCAATATCGTGGAAGACTGGTGGAGCATTCACAGCATGGACATTAATACTTCCAAATTTGGTGTAAAGGTAAACGTTAAAGCAGTCTACGCCCCCATTGAAGAAAAAGCCTGGATGCCCGTGTCACATCAGTTTAAGGCGGAGGGAAAAATTTTCGGATTCGAGTTTGAATACAAATATCTGGCTGCGGTAAGCGGCTATAAAATAGAACTCAATCCGGAACTCTTTGTTGAAACAGAGAAAATGAAAGTGATCGATGAGAACGTTGAAAAAGAGCAGGCAAAAGTGATTCAGCAAAAACAGGTCGTAAGTTCCAAGAAGGCAAAAAAGGATGAGCAGTCGAAGCAATTGCAGGACCGCCTGAGTTCGGGAAAGGAGATTACGCGGAAAGAGTTAAATACCATGATCAAAGACTATGAAAAAGAAGAGCAGAAACAGCAAAAAGAACCGGAAGTAATCTCCGATAATACTTTTAAAATTGATAGCGGTGCTTATAAAAAGGATTCTACTTATTGGGCAGAGGTCAGACCTGTTCCGCTGACCAAACTAGAAATCAGAGGGTATCAGAAATTAGACAGCATGGCCCTGGTGGAGCGTAAGAAGGAAGGAGGCGACACCCTCAAAGCCTCAAAACACAAGGGTTTTCAACCGTGGGATATCCTGATAGGCGACACCTATAAAATTTCCGAACATTCAAATTTCAAGATACACTTTCCGATGCCAGGCTTCAATACGGTGGAAGGTTGGAATTTTGTCTACAAGGTTTCTTTCGGAACTATTCTTCAGGATACCAATAAAACGCGCATTACGATTACCCCCGCATTTCGCTATGCATTTTCAAGGGAAGTGGCTTCGGGGTATCTTAATTTTTCGCTCCGGAACAAAAATGACAGGTTGGATGTGCAAGGGGGTAGATACGTAAAGCAGTACAATCCGGATGAACCTATACTTCCCATCATAAATGATTTCACGACACTCCTGATGGAAAAAAACCTGATGAAACTTTATGAACGTGAATACATAGACATAGTCTATCGTCGAAGACTCAATCCGTATATAACGGTCGGGACGAGTTGGACGTGGATGAAAAGACGAGAACTTTTTAATACCTCAGATTATAAATGGATAAACTGGGAAAAAATTGAGGGATATACGCCTAACGCACCGGTGAGCGATGAGTTAAGTGATACCACGTTCCCTGAACACAATGCTTTGATAGGATCGGTCACTATTACTGCCCGCCCCTGGGTAAAATATAATGTTCGAAATGGACGGCGCATCGAAGTGCAAAATTCTTCGCCGATGTTCACGTTTGACTATCGCAAAGGCTTTGATAATTTGCTGGGGAGCGATGTAAGCTTTGATCAAATAGAGCTTGGCATAAGGTATAGAATAAAACTTGGTATCCGGGGCAACGCTGACTTTTACTTACGCGCGGGAATGTTTCTCAATGCTGACAAAATGTATTTCATGGATTACAAACATTTTCTCGGCAATCAAACACCCTTCATAACGAATGATCCGGTAGGCAGTTTCCGTTTACTGGACTATTATAAACACAGCACTTCCGATAAATACTTTGCGGGTAATTTTCACTATCAATTCAGAAAATTTCTGGTCACCAATATTCCGCTGGTGCGGATGGCCGGTATCCGGGAAAATGTTTTTGTAAATTATCTGGCTACGCCAACTTCTAAGAATTATACTGAAGTTGGATATTCTATTGATGGAATTCTCCGCCTCTTCCGCCTGGAAGGAGCCGCAGCGTTTCAGGATGGAAAATATTTTGACTATGGATTCAGAATAGGCGTTACCTTAAACTTCGGGGTAAATTTCTCCGATAATTAATGTCGTTCCAATTATTTTTTAAATTCCCTAAATCCTGCGCATTCCGATGATCCACACAGCAGAGTTTCTTTCCCTGCGCCATCAACTTCCCGTTGTCGATGTTCGCTCTGAAGGTGAATACCAGGAAGGACACGTCCGTTCCGCTGGTAACATTCCGTTGCTCAACAATGCAGAGCGGGTGGCTGTGGGAACAGATTACAAATACAAAGGCCAAGATGAAGCTATTAAAACCGGGTTCCGACTTGTTGGCCCCCGATTAGCGGATATGATGGAGGCGGCAGGCCAACTTGGTAAGGAACTACTGGTGTACTGCTGGCGTGGCGGAATGCGCTCTTCAAATTTTTGCCAGTTCGCCGGAATGGCCAGCATCAAAACACACCGGCTTGAAGGCGGATATAAAGCCTACCGTCAGGTGGCATTGGCTACGTTCAAGAAATCTTTACAACTTATCGTGATCGGCGGGTGCACAGGAAGTGGTAAGAGTGATATTCTGAGGGCACTGGCCATGCGGGGCGAACAGATTATTGATTTGGAAAAACTGGCCAACCACAAAGGTTCTACCTTTGGTGGATTGATGATGCCTCCTCAACCAACAACAGAGCAATTTCAAAATGATCTTTTTGAGGAAATCTTAAAACTTGATCCGGATAAAAGAGTTTGGATTGAAGATGAATCGCTTGCCGTGGGGAAAATATTTTTACCTAACGATTTATGGAAGCAAATGTGCTTGAGTCCGGTGGTGGAGATTGGCGTTCAAAAACAGATTCGCATCAAACGCCTGGTGGAGGAATATGGTCCTTCGGATAAAGAAGAATTTCTTCATGCGATGGTTAGAATCACGAAAAAGTTAGGAGGCCAGCGTTTTAATATGGCCAAAGAAAAACTTTTGCAGGGCGATATGGGTTCCACTATTGAGATTCTACTTGCTTACTATGACAAAGCCTATAGGAATGGGCTTGAACAAAAGAAGCATCGTATTAAACTCTATACATCCTGGAATGGTAGTAATGTTGACGATTATGCAAGTGAATTGGTAGAGGAAGTCAACGCCTTGCCTATTTTAGTATAATTTTTAAAGCGTAACATACGTGAGCGAGCTAAATTTGAAAATGAATCTTTCAAACTTTCTGTCGATCTGCTCCCTTGTTATCCTTTTTGGGTACATTACCTACAATGAATGGTCCAGCACTTCCATTGACTCCATCTCGGATGATGGTGTTATTGAAGTTGAATATGGAGATACAAATCAACGTCTTCCTGCCATTTCTTTCCAGGTACCCAGCGAAATGTCATTTGCAGGTGAACCGGTTCCCCTATCTATCCCGGATGTGCATGAGCGGCTGGACAAGGAATTACAGATAAATTGTTATTTGCACAGTAATACAATCTTCCTGATCAAACGCGCGAACCGTTGGCTTCCCCAAATGCAAAAGATTTTAGAGCAGTATGGCATTCCGGAGGATTTTAAATACCTGCCCTTGATTGAAAGCAACTTGCTGAATGTCACTTCCTATAAAGATGCAGTTGGTTATTGGCAGATCCTTAAATCGTCCGGCAGGGAACTTGGACTGGAGATCACTGACGAGGTTGATGAACGTTACGATCCATTGAAGGCTACAGAAGCGGCATGCAAATACCTGAAGAGATCGTATAAAAAATTTGGTAGCTGGACAATGGTTGCCGCTTCGTATAACCGGGGTATGGGTGGAGTGGAACGTGCTCTTGAGGATCAGTCAGAAGATTCTTATTATGATCTATACCTTAATGATGAAACTGCACGTTACGTATTTCGCATATTGGCCATCAAAGAAATAGCAGAGCATCCCTTGCGTTATGGATTCAAGATTGATCCGGCTCATCTATATCAGCAGGAACCTTTAAAATATGTAGAAGTAGAGGAATCTATCAAAGACCTGGTAATGTTTGCTAAAGCACAGGGGACTAACTATAAGCTACTGAAACGGCACAATCCCTGGCTACGGGACGACCGGCTTACCATCCGAAGGGGAAAAAAATACCACATTGCAATTCCTGCGTGAGAAAATCCTATAGCGCACTGAACATCGTACCTGGTTTTGATGTTGTGATATTTGTCGCCGAATGGATATTGAGCTGTTGCAGTTTTCAATTACTTTTATCGATTAACGAAACATCCTTACGATTACGCTATGGAACAAACGTATTACAACCCTGCCGATCTAAAAAAATTTGGAAGCATTGATGAATGGGAAAGCAATCTCGCAAAAAAGTTTTTTGACTGGTATGGCGATGTGTTTAAAGAAGGTGACCTTACGGCGCGTGAGAAATCATTGATTGCCCTGGCGGTAGCACATACCATACAATGTCCGTACTGCATTGATGCCTATACACAGGACACCCTGGAAAAGGGCGTGACTGAAAAAGGAATGATGGAAGCCGTCCATGTAGCTGCCGCTATCCGCGGTGGTTCATCGTTAGTACATAGCGTACAGATGATGAACAAAGCCAAAAAGATCTCCATGTAAACCCTATACCCCTATACCCTATACCTCTCCCCATGATAAAGTCCCTTCACGCCCGGCATCACGAACTTGCTAACCAACAACGGCAAGTGGAAATTCTGGAGAATGGGGCTTTAGCGTCTGGTCAGATGACAACGTTCCGGGAGAAGATTGAACCCATCGGACATTATCCTCTTAGACCAACAAAAATTGAAATCTTCCAGGTAAATGTTGGCTACATGTGCAACCAGGTTTGTAAGCATTGCCATGTAGATGCCGGCCCGGACAGGAAAGAGATCATGACCCGCGACACCATGCAGCAGTGCCTGGACGTGTTAGCGAAAACAAATGTAAAAACGCTCGATATCACCGGCGGGGCGCCAGAACTGAATCCTGATTTTCGATGGTTTGTACAAGAAGCTTATCACATTGGAGTAGCTGAAATAATTGTCAGGTCCAACCTTACCATTATTC